>BNJS01001106.1_pt1 | contig 36231 bp, 71 predicted proteins | sample 8540461 | NCBI WGS metagenome assembly BNJS01 (sample SAMD00202454, study PRJDB9452) | human saliva metagenome | isolation source: human saliva | place: Japan
TTATACTTTTTTTATAAAACAGCTGCTAAGAATGCATCAAAGATTACAACACCTAAAATTGCACCTATAGTTGGTCCTACAACTGGTATCCAAGAATATTTCCAGTTAGATCCTCCTTTACCTTTTATAGGAAGGATAGCATGAGCTATTCTTGGGCCTAAGTCTCTTGCAGGGTTAAGAGCATATCCTGTTGCTCCTCCTGTTGCCATACCTAGAAGAACTATTAGAAGTCCAACAAATAAAGCTCCATTACCAGATTGAATTCCAACTTCTCCATAACCTATAGCTAATACTCCTATTAATAGTAGTGCAGTAGCAATAATTTCAGTAACAATATTCCATATAGGAGCATCAATAGAAGGTCCTGTTGAGAAGACTCCAAGTTTTACTCCTGCTTCTGGTTCTTCATCCATTTGAACTTTGTAAACAAGATAAGCTAAAGTTGCTCCAGCGATTCCACCTAACATTTGTGCAACTATATAACCTGGAACTAATGCACCAGGGAATTTACCTGTTACTGCTAGGGCAATAGTTAAAGCTGGATTCATATGTGCTCCAGATACCCAACCTGTAATATAGGCTGGTATCATAACTGCAAATCCCCAACCAAAAGTAGTTACTATCCAACCTGCACCTTTACCATAACTATGTTTTAAGCTACAAGTCATATTTACACCATTACCTAATAATAATAACAATGTCGTCCCTACAAATTCTCCAATATACATGCTCATGTTACTCATAGTAATCCTCCTTAGATAAATAGAGAGTGTCAATTAGAAAATGTAATTATATAAAAACTACTTAATCTCAACCAACACTCTCCTTATAAGTTTTGTATTATTAGTTATTTTTATTGAGAATCCTCCAACAAGAACACATCTTCTATTTCTTGCGAAACTTCTAGCAGATGTAAGTCCTTCTCCTGTTGGTCCGGCTATTGTAAATGTTACATGTCCTTCTCCACCTATTCCTATTCCAGCATAAGAAGGTCCATTTTTAACAAGGATAGTTGTTTCCATTTCTCTTGCATATTTTTGATAAGATATCAATATTTTTTTAGAGTGAATTATAGCTGTATGTCTTAGACCTCTTTCTAATTCTTTTCGCAACTTTAATTCCTTCTAAGGCATCTTTAACCTTAACTATTGGAAGAACAGGCATCAATAATTCTTCAACTGCGAATGGGTGATTTTTTTATCAGTTTCAACAATTATAACTCTGATTTCATCTCCCACTTCTATTCCTAATTGTTTAAGAATATATTTAGCATCTTTTTCCAACATATTTTTCTATCTGGAGAATTATTCTTTAAAACTAAAGATACTAACTTTTTCTATAAGTTCTTTATCTTTTTAAAAAGATAAGCTCCATTTTTTTGCATTTCAAAAAAATTAAATAATTTACTATTGAATCAACTGCAATAACTTCCTTTTCAGCTGTACAAGGAAGGTTGTTATCAAAAACTACAACCATCAATTATATCTTTAGCAGCTTTTTTTCTATATCAGCAGTTTCATCAACTAAAACTGGAGGATTTCCTGCTCCTGCCCCTATAGCTTTTTTTACCACTAGACATAACAGTTTTTAACAACTCCAGGTCCTCCTGTAGCAACAAGCATTTTAATATTAGGGTTTGCTATTATTTTTTTCAGTATTTTCTATACTTGGTTCTGAAATAGTTACAACTAGGTTTTCAGGACCACCTACTTTTTGATAGCTTCATTTATTAATTCCACTGCTCTAATTGAAGTTCTTTTTAGCTCCAGGATGAGGTGCAAAATATCACCGCATTTCCTGCAGCTATCATTCCAATAGAATTACAAATTACAGTTTCACTTGGATTTGTTGAAGGAGTTATAGCTCCAATCACTCCATAAGGAGAGAATTCCATGACAGTAAGTCCATCATCTCCACTGAAAGCAAAAAGCTTTTTAAATCTTCTAAACCTGGTGTTCTATCAATAGCAACTCTATTTTTTTGTTCTTTATCTTTCACTCTTCCCATACCAGTTTCTTTTTACAGCGAGTTCTGATAGTTCAGTGATATGAGATCTCATTGTTTCTCTTATTGAAGATATTATTCTTTCTCTTAATTCTAATTTTTGAAGAAAATAGAATTGTTTGAGCCTTTTTAGCTTCAGCTATAGCCACATCTACATCATCAAAGACACCATTTTTAGAATCATAAGAAACAGCGACATTGCTTTCAGTCATTTTTTTCATTATCAAGTCTACTATTTCTTCTATGTTCTTTACTTCTAATTCCATAAGTTCTCCTCTCAATTAAATAGTTTCAAAAGCATCTACACAGGCTTTTGCTATTTCCATATCTTCTTGAGCACTTCCACCACTTACTCCTACTGCTCCAACTATTTTTTTCCATCAACTTTTAAAAGCATACCTCCACCAAAAACTATATATTTAGGATCTGATTGTAGTCCATAGAACATAGCTCCTGGTTGAACTAATGGGGTTAAATCTGCAGTATTTAGTTTTAGTGCAGCAGCAGTATAAGCTTTTTTATATGCAACTTCAACGCTTACTAATATTGCATTGTCCATTCTTTCTTCTATTATTAAATTCCCTTCTGAATTTACAACAGCAAAGACAGCTGCAAGATTCATTTCTTTTGCTTTCTTTTGTCCAGCTCTAATAATTTTTTTCTAGCTTTTTTTCCAAAGATAAATTACTATCTATCTCCATTGAAGATAACTTCTCAGAAATAAGTTCTACAACATATTTAATCATAACTTTTTTTCTTGTAAAAATTTATACATAATATGGAAGAAATCACGGCTTTTTACTTATATAATCTAAAAAGTTCCACTTTGATTTTCTATTCTTAGAAAGAAAGTTGAATCTTCTTTGAATCTTTTTTTGTAATTATATATAGAAGATAGGCCATCAAGACTTCTTCATTTTCTTCTGGGATTTTTATATTCGTCATCTAAGGAAAGAACATTAGAATATTTTTAGAGTGCAGCTCTCTATATTTTTTTAGTTTCAAAAGATATATTTTTTTCTATCTTTTATAAGTAAAAAAATTTTTAGAAAGCTCTTTTAATATATTTGAAAAGTCTTGATTATCTATAAACTTATCAACTTTTTCTAATAAGTTCTATGACTTCATCTATATTATTAGAAATACTTTTTTTCTAAAAGCAGTATTAATGTCAGTGTTGAAGATGATGTTTTTCATCAAAATCAGCTTTTTTTCAATATAATTCTTTATTAAGTTTATATTCATCTTAACCACCTAAGATTGCTCAACACTGTCAACTATAGAAATTATTGCCGAGTCTATTGGATAGTCTTTTACATCATCAAAAGGCAAATCTTGCAACATCACCATTTGCTATAAGAACCTTATCTCCTATCCCAGCCCCAACATTATCAAGGCTTATTATTTCTCCACCAATAACTTCATCATTCATATTAATTGGTACAGCAATCAATATCTTTTTTTCCGTGTAAGCCTTCATTTTTTTGTTACAGATACTATTTTTTTCCTACTATTTTTTTGCTAGAAACATATTAAGCCTCCAACTCCATTTATTTTTTTCTTCAAATACTATGTTATTTTTCTTTGGCTCTTTCTTTTGCTAAAGTAGTTACAACAGTATTTTTTTAGAAATAATAATTTTCTTATTATATAAATCTTTAAGATCCTTAGCTGTTATTACATTTTTTTCTCTTAAAGAGTTTATTTCTAAATCTTTTTTTATTCAACATATAGTCTGCATAATTCCTTTAGCTTGTACAAAGATAAGCCCATAATCTTTCAGTTTTTTTCAACATTTGAATTTATTAGCTTAGCATAAGGAACTTCATTATTTACTATACAAGAATCATAGGCTGCAATTACTCTTTTTTTCTAGCAATAAAAGCCTTTTGAAACTAAGTTTGTAACAGCATTATCTCTTATTCCTACAACTAGCTTTTGCAACTGTATTTTTTTGTAAGTAGTGGAAGAAGAATAATGTCATTTTTTTAGATAAAATTTCATCATAATTTTTTTAATTGAGAAATCTTTTTATTATATGAAATTCTGAAAAATACATTCTCATCTATAATATTTTTTTGCAGCCTCAGAAAAAAACTAAACTTAAATCATAGTTTTTTTAGAAATTTTTTCTAAGCTCTAAAACTATTTGTTCTAAGTTGTTTGTGCTTCCAGTTATAACAACTAGAATTTTTTTCTTTTTGGACTAAATTCTTCAATTATATTTTTGAGAATTTATTTTTTTAACAACTTCTTGTACTATATATTCAATAATTTTATCTAGTTCCCATCTCTACCTCAGTCTTATTCTCTGATTATTTTTTTACATAATCATCATTTTTTTAAAAGCAGCTGCATTAGCCTCATCTACATCTATGTGCATTTCTTTTTGCCATTTTATCACTAACTCTTAAAACAACATTACACATGATAATTTTTTTCTTTCTCCATAAGTTTCAACCTTAACGATTTCACCATCTTTATAGCCTCTTATATCAGCTATATATTTTGGCATATGGATGTGTCTTCCTGCAACTATAACGCCTTTAGAGATTTCTATTTCTCCCATTGGTCCTACTATTTTAATTCCAGGTGTTCCTTCTAAATCTCCTGATTGTCTGATAGGTGGAGTTAAACCAAGTTTAAAACTATCAGTTATTGAAATTTCAACTTGGGTTTCTTTTTCTCACAGGTCCTATTATTCTAACTCCTGTAAATTTTCCCTTAGGACCTATGATATCTACTTTTTCATTTGTTGCAAATTGCCCAGGTTGTTTCATATCCTTCATTTTACTTAGTTTATAATCTTTCCCAAAAAGGACATCTAAGTCCTTTTGGGAAAGGTGTATATGCCTGTTTGAAACTCCTATAACCACATCATCGGAAATTATTTCTTCTAACACCTCTTTAATAATTCCTCTGATATCTTTCATTTTTTTACCTCTTATTACTTATCTAATTTTTGGTAATAATTTTTTTCTGTATCTGTATGAGGTCTAGGGATAACATGAACAGATTTAACTTCTCCAACTCTTTCAGCAGCAGCAGCTCCTGCATCAACAGCAGCTTTAACAGCTCCTACATCTCCTCTAACCATAACAGTAACAAGTCCTGAACCTATTTTTTTCATAACCTACTAATTCAACATTTGCTGATTTAGTCATAGCATCTGCTGCTTCTATAGCTCCAACAAGTCCTTTAGTTTCTATCATACCCTAATGCGTTACTCATAATCTTTTTCCTCCTAATTTTTTTATTTTTTTGTTTTTTTATTTTTTTATTATTTTTTTGTAACTTGAGTTTCTTTAATCTCTTCTAAGATTTCACTGACTTCATCATTTTCATTAGTTTCAACAACTTCTTCAGTGATTTCTTCAACTACAACTTCTTCTTTAACTTCTTTTTTTCAGTATTTATAATTTTATCTAATTCATCAGAGGGTCTTGCAATGACAAGCTTACTAACAACTTGAGATATTCTCTCAGCTGCCATACTTGCTGCATCAACTGCTGACTTTACTGCTGAAACTCCTCCAACTATTTTTTTACAAGAACCATTCCTGAGCCTTTGGTCAATTCATAGCCTATAACTTTTTACATCAGCAGCTTTACTTGCTGTATCCGCTGCTTCTATAGCTCCAACCAATCCGACTACTTCAATAAGTCCAAGTGCCTCTAACATCTCTTCCCTCCTTTCATTTGAGTTGAGAAAGGGATTAAATTATTATAAATGGATTCCCTTTTTATAAGTCTTGCTCCATTTGTTCCTATTGCTCTTAATATATAATCAGAGCTATTAAGACTACATTCAAATAAAGGTTTTTTTCTATACTTAACTTTTTCTTGATAAAGAGTTACTCTATTTGAACTTATTCCTATTCCGACTCCTAATTTTTGAAGATTTTTGCAGCCTTATCTCCTAAGACTTTTTACATCATCTCCATCATCTGGAATCAGTATAAAAGGAATTTCTTCTTCTTCTATACCACATAGGATAGTTTTTTTATTCTTTTATCAATAGCTAAGTTTTTTTATTATAATAAATATTTATAGCTATGGGGTTTTTTTCTCTTCGTTCATTAAGCGTTCTCTTAAACTGATAGTCATTATTCCCCCTTATATGATAGAGCTAGTCCAGTTGCAACAGCATTTCTTGGTCCTTCTACTCCTCTTATATTACCCTTTCCAGCTACTACTCCATAATGAGAAAGTGCTTCAGTAACCATTTGAGGTATTTCAAAGTCAAGAGCTGAACCTCCAACTAATACCACATAATCTATATCTCTAACATTTCCACTAGGTATAACCTTCTTTAAAGCTCTTAGTGTATTAGTCACAAAAAAACTTTTTTTCCTTAGCTTCTCTTCTTACATTTTTTTAATTTTTTTCTAAACTTTGATTAGAATCTAAAGGAATCATAGCACCTTCTTTTTAAAAATAACTACTCTTGCAAATACACTAGGATTAAGAGCTTCTTCAAAAGAATTGTACACTTCCATCTTCGTGTCTTATATGAAATAAACTTTCCACTTTTGCTAAAGGATATTTCTTTTATATCTTCAGAAAGTTCAATATTGTTTATACCTAATTCTTTATCTATAAGTAGAGTTACCATATTTCCTGCTCCAGCTAAGTGACAAGATGATATTGTTCCATCAGTTGTCATTATAGAAGCATCTGTTGAACCTGCTCCCATATCAATTATTGCTAAAGGTTTTTGCTGTTCCTGGTGTTGTTAAAGCACCTATGATTGCCATTTCAGCTTCTACTCCACCAACTACAACTTTTTTATTTATTTTATTTTGTAGCTCCGTTGCTATCATTTCCATTTGTAGTTTATCAGCTTTTACCATAGCAGCAAGTCCGATAGCATTTTTCCATAGAGAATTCTTCAGCTATTCCACCTTTAACTTTTTGTGGAACAAAAGTATTAACTACTAACAAATCTTGAATTTTTATGTTCTTAGGATCTTGATTAGTCAGTTGTGCCATAACAATTCTAACTCTTTCAAGCATTCCACCAGCATTAGTACCTTTTTTTCCCCCAGACATCAATCACAGGATAACATTGTTCTAAAACTGTCATAATAGCTTCAGCTCCATTATCTAATGAAACAACTCTATTCTTCATTTGTCCTTCTATATGAATTGAACCTGCTGGGATAACTCTTGACTTTACATCTCCTTTAGGAGTTTTTTTATAACAACTGCTGATCTATTGCCTATTAAAGCTCTTGAAATAGGCACTACCATTTTTTGTTTCTTCTGAAGTTAGATTAAAAAGAGTTGCTATTCCATAAGGGTTTGATAACATTGAAATAACTTTTTCCTTTATCAGCTACTTCCAGAGCAGTTAACATATTCATAGGAATTCTATCAAAATGTAAAACCTCATCAATTATTGGAATTTTATGATCTAGTCTATTATTAACTAAGACAGCATCGTCTCGTTGCATAATAGCTCCTTTTATATTTATTCCTTTTGCATTCAGTTGATTGATTTTTAAAAAGCAGCACTTTCAAAGTCTATACTTTCTGGAACAAGTGCTATTACATCTTTATTTATATAGCTATCATCTATTTCATTTAAAAAGAACAGATATTCCAACTCCTACCCCTATTCCTCCTGGTGTTGAAGGATTGTGCCCAATCATCGTTGATTCGGTTATTATTGTTTCAGTGATAGTTTCCATGGCAACATCGCCAATTACTGGAGCTGCTTCATTTATTCTTATAAGTGAAAGTTCTTCTAAACTTCTTCCTGTTTTTTTCAAAAAAAGTTTATGTAAAGATTGATAGACACCCTTTATATTTTTCTTTTTGTTCCTTTTTATACCTGTAGTTTTTTTCTATACTACTACCTACGACTTTTTATATTTTTCTCCATCAACTTTTTGCAAGAGTACTTTCTGTTGTTGCATTTCCTATATCTATTCCTACAATAAGTTTCATCTTTTACTCCTAACAGAAAAAAACTAATCTTTTCTTAATCTATCTCTTTTTTTCATATAGTTCTGCAGCTTCTTTTAACAAGTTGAGCATTAACTTTTTGCATTATATTTATTTTCTAATTCATCAGCTATTGCTAATAATTCAGCTTTTGTAGATCTATATGGTCTTAAAGCATTGTAGATTTCAAGTACTCTTGTATCTGGAACTGCTATAAGTTCAGCGGCTCTTCTTAAATTTCTTGCAAAGGCATGTCTTCCAACACTTTCAGCTATTTGAGCTTGCATTTCAAGAGTTTCAGGAGCTATTCTACAATCTTCTGCTCCAATCTTACCACTCATAACATTTTCAATAGTGATATCTTCTAATTTTTTTCCAGTTGCAGATTTTACTAACTCTGCTCTTTTTATACTTAAAGGATAATCTTGACGATTAACTCTATTTGTACTTCTTGGACTTTCTTCATTATTTACAGTGTTATTTCCTGCTAGAGAAGCCATAACTTCTTTTTACCATTTTTTTCTAATAATTCTTGATCCAAATTTCTCACCACCTTATTTAAATACAACTTTTTAATTGAACTGGTTTTTGCATTAACTTTTACATGTTCAGTTTCTTTTTATGTGTAATAATGCTGCTATTGATTGGTATTTAGGTCTAGCCATTTGGTCGTTCATTTGAGGAACTGGCTTAGGAGATTCTCCTTTTGCATATTTAGCTGCATTTTTTACCAATCATTCTATAATGTTCTCTTTGAATCAATGGTGCTTGTGGGAATAATTCAAGGTTAGTTAATGGGAATAAATCTTTTTGGTGAATAACAGCTGTTCCCTTAGATTGTAGTCCTATTCCTATACCTGAACCACTTAATTTAGCTCCATCATTTGCAAGTATTGAAACATCTGATGTTCTTAATACTCTTATAACTCTTGGAACTAATCCTTCTTCTTCTATACCTGCCATAATTTCTTTTAAAACATCAGCATGAGGTATATGAGTTATAGTTTCTGTTTGGTATACTCCAAAAGCAGGTGCTACTGCAATTATAACTTCATCACTTCTAGTTCCTTTTTGAGCTTGTCCTTCATCAATTAATTCTAATTTATTTCCAACTCTTTCTTCTGCTCTCGTAACAACAGGAGTACTTTTAACTTCAGAATTTTTCAGAGCTATTTAAATATCTTTTTACTACTTCTTCTACGATACTTCTAATATCTTTATCATTTAGTTGCATCTGTACCTCCTCTTAGCCTATTTAATCTTTTGATGCGTCTGCTGCATTTTGAATATCAGAAAGTTCAGCCCATCTTTCAGCAGAAATTTGGTATCCAGTTCCAGGACCTGTATAGTCATTTCTATCATTTACAGCACTTATAACATTGAAATCTTTATCTAAGATTGCAGATGTATGTAAGTGGTCTCCAGATACTCTAAGTTTCATAAGTTTTAATAGACTATCTGCTAAATCATCAAATCCTTTTGATTTTAGAGCTTTAACTATATCTATACCTGTGATTCCTCTTTCCATCATTTCACTAGCTGCTTTTCATATCTGCAACCATATCTCTTTCAGGGATATCTTTACTTCCATGAGCATAAGTAGCTGCTTCAACTTCTTCATCAGTTATTTCAGGGAAACCTAAAGCATCAAATACAGCTTGTATAGCTCTTGCAGCTTTGTTTCTTACTTTTATAACTTCTTCTTCTCTAACTGGTCTTAATCCAGCATCGATTCTTAAGTCTCTTTGTATAATATTCCAGTCATCATAGTCTTCTGCATCCCAGTTAGAACCAGCAAACATGTTGTCATAGTTAGGAGTTGAGCTATATCCTGAACAGATAAAGTCAGTTCCTGGTATCATTTGCATTAAAAGATCTTGCAACTCTTCTTAAATCAGAGTGAGTAAATGTTTGGTCATTACTTGAAGCACATTCTAGGTCAAGTAACATTGCAACTAAGTTTTCTCCTATAACTTCTCTTATACCACCTGGTACTGCTCCTGGCACTCCAATACAACTAACTGATCCATTTTGTATTCCTTGAACTCCTGCTCCTTTTGTCATGAATAAGCAACGACATTCTAGGTATAACATTGAGCAACCTTCAGCATATCCCATTAATACTTCTGAACCTGATCCAGATGTATATCTCATCTTTAATCCTCTTGAAGCATAAGCTGAAGCTAGGAAAGTTTTTTTGACCAAGGTGTGTCATCTCCATCAATAAATACAGGTTCTGTTCCATAAACTGAAACTGTTTCAGCATAAAGCAGTAAGTCCTCTCATTCCTAGTAAAAAGTTCAGTAGCTTCTTCAACTGCACATTGAGTTAAGATTCCAGGTCTACCTGCTTTGAGCTCCTATAAGTAATGAAATTGCATTAAATGGAGCATATCTTGCAACAGCAACGGTAGTTTCTTGTTCTGCAAATCCTCTTAATGCAGCTTCTGCAGCATCAGCAGCTATTTGTACTGGAAGGTCTCTTAAGTTTGTAACGTGACATTGGTTAGAAGGAGTTTTTTTCTTGCTCTCATCTTATTAACTGCCATCATCATTTCAAGAACTGATAATTTTCCAATTACTTCTGCCATCTTTGCTGGAGTTAATGATAATGTTATTTCTAATATTTCATCTCTTGTAATATTTATATCAACAAGTTTTTTTAGCTATTACTAATGAGTCCATAGCCATAACTTTTTTTCAGCATTTTTTTAATACTATTCCATAATCTGCTATGAAATAATCTAGTAAATCGAAATTTGCTCTCTTTTTACCATCTAATTCCACTACTTTTTCCATTTTCTATAACTATACTTGGTTTTTGGATCTAAAGGTGAATTCATTGCTATCAATCCAACTTCAGGCCATTCCTTTACATATCCATCTTTATTTACAGGTCTATTACTTAATACCTCAAAAACGTTTAGACTTCATACCAACCCTCCTATTTTTATTTTTAGATATATGGATGAGATGCAGATGGTGCTTCTCCACCCATTGCTTCAAGAAGTTTTACTCCAACTTCTTTTGCTGCTAAAACTGCTTGTTTAACTGCTCCAGAATCTCCACAAATTGCTAAAATAGCTTCGTTTGAGTAGCTAGTTCCTTTTGAAGGAGATGAATAAGCTAAAAACTTCAACACTTGCGGCTTTTTACTGCAATGTCAGCTATAACAACACCAATAGCAGCTGGTGCTCCAACAATTAGACCAAAAGCTTTTCCAAGTGGTGCTCCAAAAGCTTTATTAATAGCATAAGATGCTCTTGCTGTATATTGAAGTTCTATATGTCCAACACTGTTAGCATATACATCTCCAAATTTTTCAGTTACATTGTTAATAGCAACTTCAACGGCTCTTTTTACATCTGATACATCTTCAGCTCCAAATAGGATAAGTGATCCATGTCCTGCTCCGCCTTCAGTATCTCTTGGTAATTCAATACTAATAACTTCTGTATTTGTAGCTTTTACTGCTTCATCAGCTGCCATTATGAATGGACCTGCTCCTGTTCTTGCTCCAATAATACCTATTGAACGATATTTTTTGTCAAGCCCCATTGCTTCATGTAATGCTGAATCAACATTTGCTATAACAAGCCCTATTCCATGTCCGTGAGTAGTAAGTCCTACAAATTCTGTCAAACGACAATCATTTTTACTAGCACAAGCACAGTCAGATTCCACTTTTTTTAGGAGTTTCACAAATTCCTTTATCTTTCAGTTTTTTTCAACAACTTCTGCTACCATTTTTTTGAACTAAATTTTTCTTGCATACTCAAATTACCTCCTTATATTCTAAAAAAATTAAAATTATATTATATTATTTGAATTATAATAATAAAGAATGTCAAAAATAATGTCATATTCTTTTTACTTTATTAATTTATTTAGTAACTAACTATTTTTCTATATAATTATCCATACACTTTTTTTCAAATAATTTCTTTAAATCTTCTAAATTGACTTTTTCTTATATTTCCAGCAGTACAAATATCTTCAAGTGCAGATTTTTGCCATGATGTTTATTTCATTACTATATTTTTTTCTTTATCTATTGCTAATTCTTTTTTACACATGAAGGAAGACCTAAACTTTTTATTCAATAGTTCAACAGCAAGTGCTAAACTTTCAGCACCTTCTTCTATAGTATTTGCTGGGAATCCTAAATCTATTGCAATCTCACAGTATCTTTTAGCAGTAGTCTTATCTTCTGAATTAAATCTGATTACATATGGTAGTATAGTCCCGTTTATCTTTCCATGAGCTATATGGAATTTTTCCACCAATAGCATGGGCTATACTATGATTTATACCTAAACCAGACTTCTCAAAAGCAAAACCAGCTATACAAGATGCCTTTTGACATTTCAACTCTAGCTTCTTCATCTTTAATGTTGTTATACATTCTAAAAAGGTTTTTTAAAAATAAGCTTTTATAGAGTAAAGAGCATATATTTGAGTGTAGAAATTTGCTCCCTTACAAGTATATGATTCAATAGCATGTGTTAGGGCATCTATACCTGAATCAGCTACAACAGATTTTTGGTAATGTTTTTTTGTAAGTTCAGGATCTAGTATTGCAAACTCTGGAAACATCACATCATCTTTTAATGGAATTTTTATATTGTTTTTTTCTATCTGTAAGAACTGCGTAAGAAGTTACTTCAGAACCTGTTCCACTTGTAGTTGGTAAAGCTATTAAAGGTATAGATAAATTAGATTTTTTTATAAAATATTTAATAGATTTAGTAGTATCAAGAGATGAACCTCCTCCAAGAGCTACTATTACATCTGGTAAAAAAATCAATAACTTTATCTAAGGCTCTATTTACAACTTCAAATGAAGGATCAACTTCTACTTCACTAAAAAAACTTTGTAGTCTATATTTTTTTCTTTTTAATATATTTTTCAAATTTTTTTAGTTAGTCCTATCTTATACATAATAGAATCTGTAACTATAAAGGCTTTTTTTAGCTTTTAATCTTACTAATAGCTTCTTCGAATTTGTCCCCTATATGTATTTCTGTATTCGCCTCAAAAAAATTTTTCATCCTTTTTCACCTCCAATTTTTTTATAAAAAAAATAGTTGCTATATTTTTGTCTAATGATATATTATTAAAGAAAATTGTCATAATGGTGTCAAAATATTAAAAAAAATATTACTAGCTATCTAGTTATAAGGAAGGAAATTATGCAAGCACATAAAAAAATTAGTATTATTAATACATTTTTTTCTTATTTATTTTTTTAAGTATATTTATATATTTTTTTAATATAGAAATTTCTTTGAATAATATATTAAAAATTTCTATTTTTAATTTTTTTACTTACTATTTATTATCCATTTTTTTACAAAGTTTTTTTACTGGATACTTATAAGACTATACAAAAAAATTAGATAAAATTCTTTTCTACACTTCATAATAAATTTATAAATGAGTTGGAAGATAATTTTTTTAGTTTACAAGAATGTTTTTAATGAAGTATTTTTCAACAATAAAGTTAGATATCCTAGATATTCTAGTAAAGGAAGAAGAAATTAAAAAGGAGAAAGAAAAAAAGCTGAAATCTTAAGTACTGAGTTAAAAAGAATTAAACAAAAAAATTTGGAAGATAAAGTTAGAGAGAGAACAAAAGAATTAAGAATTTCTAAGGAAATGGCAGAATCGGCAAATAAGGCTAAAAATGAATTTTTTTGGCTAAGATTAGCCACGAGATGCGTACGCCACTTACTCCTATTATTGGATATTCAAGAATTTTTAGCAAAAGGATATTGAAGATCCTTCATACAAGGAAAAAAACTAGAAATAATACATACTTCAGGAGTAAAATTATTGAATTTTACAAATGAACTTTTAGATTTTCTCGAAAATAGAATCAGGTAAGGTTGATTTAAATTACGAACCTTTTTAATGTAAGAGTTTTGTTTCAAGACATATATCATGAACATATTGATTTGGCTGAAGCTAAAGGTATTGATTTTAAAAATAGATTATTTGCATGCAAATGTTTCAATTTACTCTGATAAGATAAAAAAATTTATGAAATTGCTAAAAACATTATTCACAATGCCTTGAAGTATACAAATAAAGGTTTTTGTACTGTGTGATGTTTTTTTGTAGAAAAGAATACTTTATATTTCAATGTCTATGATAGTGGAATTGGAATTTCAGAAGAAAATATAGCAAATATTTTCGAAAGTTTTGTTCAAATAGGAAAGGAACAGTCAGGGGCTGGTTTAGGTCTAAGTATTACTAAAAAAAATTACTTAAAGTACTGAATGGAACAATTGAAGTTGAAAGTAAAGTAGGACAAGGCTCTACTTTTTAAAAATTCAAATTCCTATTGAAACTTCACAAAAAGAGTTTGAAAACTTTTTCAGATGTCGTAAATAAACTTTTTAAATTCTAATAATAGTGGAATTAAAACTATATTTTTTTAAAGAGCATTTTAAAAATTACCACTTAGAATAAAAAGATTTAAAGGATGCACATAAAAAAACAAGATATTGAAGAGGTTAGAAAGATTAATCATTTAATTAAAGGAACCTATGGAAACCTTTAATTTATCACTTGTTTATGATATTTCTGAAAAAAATATCTCTTGAATTAAAAAAAGAAAAATGTTTCCTTTGATTCAGTTTTACATTATATAGAAGAATTAGAATATTTAACTCATACTTTTAGATTATAATGAACTTTTTCAATACTTATCTTCAATTTAAAGAAAGAAAAAAATTAAAAATTTTTAATCGCTGAAGATGCTGAAGAAACTAGAGATTTCTTAAAAAGTTCTATTAGAAAACACCACTTATTGAAGTTACTTGTGTAGAAAATGGTTTAGAAGCTCTTAATATGTTAAAGGTTGAAAAAGTTTGATTTAGTATTTTTTAGATATATCTATGCCTGTTATGGATGGTGTTCAAACTGTTACTACAATTAAGGCTAATGATAATTTCAAAGATCTTCCTGTTGTTGCACTTACAGCACATGCAATAATAGGTTATAAAGAAAAAAATATTTGAATTACGGTTTTGATGCCTATATTACAAAAACCAATTAATGATTCTGTTTTTGTTTAGTTGTTTAGAAAAAAATTTATACTTAGTGAGAAAAAGGTGATAATTGATGATAAAACTTTTTAATAGTAGAAGATTCAGAAGAAACAGTAGATTTAATAAAACTTATACTTTCTAATGAAACTGATATAAAAATTTTTAGATGCCAGTACGATAAAGGATGGAATGAATTTAGTAAAAAAAGATATTTTTTTGACATTATTTTACTTGACTTATCTCTACCTGATGGAAATGGAACTTATATATGTGAACAAGTTAGGAAATTTCCAGAACTTTATGGGAAAACCATTTATTGTAGCACTTACAGCTGATACTTCACAAGAAAGTGTTAATAAAAAAATCTTGAATTAGGCTGTGATGACTATATTAAAAAAACCTTTTGATACACAGGAACTACTTATTAGATTAAAAAAATTTATAAAAAGATTACCTCAAAATAAAGAGGTCATTACTTATGATAGTATAAAATTGTTTTTAACTAATAAAAACAGCTTTATACAATGAAGAATTTATAGACTTATCTAAAAATGAATTTGAAGTTTTTACATTATTTTTATCATAAATAAAGGACTTCTTTTAACGAGAGTAAATATTTTTGGATAATGTATGGAAAGAAAATTTAGACATAAGTGATAAGGCAGTTGATCAATGTTTGAAAAAGACTGAGAAAAGAAGCTTCCAATTTTAAACGATAATCTTGTTTCAAAAAGAGGCTTTTGGCTATATTTTTAAAGTAAAGGGTGATAACAATGAAATTTAAAGTAACTACAGATAATTTTTTTAGATATAGAATTTTTTTCAAACTTTACAAGATAGATTTGCTGAAGAATTTGGAATTGCAAGCATTATTACAGATGTAAATGGAGTACCTTTAACTAAACCAAGCAACTTTACAGAATTTTTGTATAAAAGCATGTGAGAGGTTGCGAAGAAGGATTAAAAAAATGTCAATTTTTTTGATGCCTATGGTGGTTGTAAAGCAAAAAAATAAATAAAGAACCTATTATTTATCGTTGTCATGCTGGTCTGACCGACTTTTGCAAGTCCTATTATTCTGGGAGAAACTCAGGTAGGCTGTTTCCTTTGCGGGCAAGTTTTAACTGAAAAACCAAATGAAGATGAATTTAGAGACTATGCAAAAACAACTTAAGATAGATGAAGATGAGTACATAGAGGCACTTAGAAAAGTAAAGATTCTTCCTTATGAAAGAATAGAATATATAGCTGATTTTTTTATATAAAAATTTCATCTAAGATGTCAACTTTTTATCTTTTATCAAAAATATGGGCATGTCGGCAAATAAATTTTATAAAAAAATATCATAGACGAGTTTCATAGACAATTAGAAAGTAATAAAGATAATAAAATTAGAAAGCCAAAAAAATTCTTTTAAAAAAATATTTTTGAATAAAAATTTCTGAAACTTTAAAAAGGAGACTATGAAATAAATGAAAAGGAATTGGTTAGAATAGATAAAATGTCTGATGATGTTTCTGAAAAAAATTTTTCTTCTATAATTAAAAAAATATACAGGAAACTATTAAAAAAATTTTTAAAAAAATTTGATATTTCATAGGGATTATAATTATAATCCCTATTTTTTTGTGAAAAAAATTAAACAAACTTTTAAAAAAATTTTTTTCTAAGTCTAAGGTAAAAAAATTAATCTAAAAAAATTGTAATAATAGACTTAATATGTTATAATTTTCATAAACAAATTATCAAGGAGATTATTGTGAAAAAAATTTTATATAAAACTTTTAAAAATCTTTGTTATATATATTGTTTATGCTGACAACTAAATTTAAAAAAATCCAAAATTAAATAATTATTTTTTTCTCAAAAAAATTTTTAGAGCTTAATAATAAATATGTATTAAAAAAAGATAAAAAAAGAAAAACTAATGATAAAATTTTGATACTTTTTACCTCATTGTATACAACTTTATGATTGTGAATATAAGATAACAGCTGATATAAATAATTGTAGAGTTTGTGGAAAATGTGTGGTCTATAATTTTGTTGATATAAAAAAAATAAATATGAAAAAGTAGATGTAAAAATAGCAACAGGAGGAACACTTGCAAGAAAGTATGTCAAAGATTTAAGGCCTGATTTAATAATTGCAGTGGCTTGTAAAAAGGGATTTAATAAGTGGGATAAGAGATGCTGAACCATTTTTTTAGTCTATGGAGTTTTTTTAATAGGATAAAAAAATGAAGCTTGTATCAATACAACAGTTGCTATAGAAGATATCTATGCTATTTTTAGAAGAAATAAATTAATAGGAGAAAGTTATGAGAAAAATTTTTTTAATAATATCACTTTTTAGCTAGTTCTAGTATAATTTTTTTGCTGGAGAAGCTGAAGATTTTTAAAATAGTTAATGAATTGTATAAAGAGAAGAATTTTTAAGTCAGCTCTTATAGAATCTGAAAAAAATTTTTTTAGCAAAAGTATCCTGAATCTAAAACATCAAAAAAAGTATGAGAGATAAGGTAGGAAAAAAATCTACTTTTTAGAGAAAGATTATAAAAAAAGCTGAAGAAGTATTTAAAAAAATTATTTGTAATGGAAGAAAAGAAGTCTGAAAAAGATGAATATTCTTCTTATCTAGCAAGAGCAAATGCCTTACAAAAACAAGACAAATGAGGCTAGATTTTTATTTAAGAGAAATAAAAAAACGAAAAAAACTTATCAAAAAAACTCTTTTTGCTGTAGGACAAGATTTTTTTATCTAAGGATAATAATGAGGCGGCCAGAGATGTATATAGAGAAATTATAGATAAAAAAAGTATGAAAATAATAAAGAAGCTATGATGGGATTAGGTATAGTAAATTATAATTTAAAAGACTATGATAAGGCTATATACTGGCTTTCTGAGTTTCAAAGAGCTAAACCTAAAGAAAATAAAGATATGGTTTCTTATTTAAAAAGCCTCAGCTTTTTTTATAGAAAAAGGAAACACAGAACAGGCTATAGAAGATTTTTGAAAAAGCTAGCAAATATAAGCCCAGCCAATGATTATTCAAAAGAAAGCTGTACTATATTTAATTGAAATTTATAGTAATAAAAAAAGATGAAGAAAAAAAGTAAGTTTTTATTTAGAAAAAAATAAAAGGGTACAAAAGAATACAATACTGCTATGACTATGATAGGAGATTTATATGTAACAAAAGAAAAATTACGATAAGGCTCTAGCATACTATAACCAAAGTGATGATAAAAAAACAATCCAAGACTTATCTATGGAGAAGCATATTCACTTTATAAGAGTGGTAAGTATGAAGCAGCACTAAAAAAATTTCAATCATTAAAAAAATAGTGATTATTACAACCAATCTATCTATCATATATTTGCTATAAACTATAAATTAAAGAACTTTGATGAAATTATAAGAGATAGAGAAATTATAAGAAAAGTTGTAGTTAGCCAAGTTGACACAGATAATATTATAAGAATAATTGCAAACTCTGCATATCAAGTAGGGAACTATAAATTAGCAAAAAGACTATTATGGTAGATTATTTGCAGTTTCTCCAGATAAAGACAATTTATTTAGAGTAATATTACTAGATAGCCAAATGCTAGACATGGAAGACTTACAAATAAGATTTAATCAATATAATAAATTGTATTCAGATGACACTGAATACAAAAAGATGTATATTTATATACAGGAGATGCCTACTATAAGGCTGGTCAAGTTGAAAGAGCTGAACAAATCTATAAAGCATATTTGAGTCAACATACAAATACAGAAATTATATCAAGTTTGATGTCTAGTCTATTAGACCAACAAAAAAATATGATGAGATGAATCAATACCTTTCAAGTGTAAGTGATGATAATAGTTTAAACTATTTAAAAAGGTGTAGCAGCTATGGGACTAAAAAAATATGATGAAGCTGAAACACATTTCCAAAATGTTTTTATCTAGTGGAGATCAAGGTTTAAGTACAAAGGTTTATTTGAATAGAGTTAGAAATTTCTTCTTAGCTGAAAGATATAATGAAGCAATACAAGCTGGAGAACAATATTTAACTAGAATAAATCCTGATAAAGAAAAAAAGCTATATATAGTGAAATGTTAGATAAAAATAGGATTAAGTTACTTTAGAGTAGGGAAATATGAACAAGCTAGATCTTACTATTCAAAAAAATAGCTAGCATGAAGGGTTATGAAGTTTATGGAAAATTCCAGATAGCTGATAGTTACTACAATGAAAAAGAACTATGCTAAAAGCAGGAGAGCTATACAAAGCTATCTATAATAACTATGGAGAAACTTTCTATGGTGAGCAAGCTTATTATAAATACATAACTACTCTTAGCTTACTTGGAAATACTGATGCCTTTGAAAGAGAAAAGAATAATTTCTTATCTGTATATCCAAATAGTAATTTGAGAACCACTATATCAAACTTAAGTACAAACTTCTATATAGAAAGTGGAGATACAGAAAAAGCCATAGAAGCTCTTGATAAGTCTAAGGCAAATACAGATGATGCAGATGTTAAAGAAAAATAACACTATTAAAAATAATAGGACTAAAAATTAGAAAAGAAAGATTACAAGGATATGGAAAAAAATATCTAGGAGAGATATCAGATCCTGAAGAAAGAGCTTACTATTCAGCTCAATATTATGCACAAAAGAAAGATCCAAAACTTGTAAAAAGAATATGAAACATTATTGAAATCTGAAAAAGTATAAGGCTTATGCATCAAAAGCTTTAGGAGATTATTATTTTGATAAAAAAAGATTTAGCTAAGTCTAAAAAAATACTATGGAACTCATGTTTCAGTAAATAAAAAAATCCTGATGAATATGTTCTATATAGACTAGGACAAGCTAATGAAAAAAAGAAAATAACTTAAAAGATGGCTCTAGCTGACTATAAGTTAGTTTATGAAAAAAAAGGTAAACTAGCAGAAGATGCTATGCTGAGAGCAGCAGAAATTTATGATAGGCAAGAAAAATAATGTGGAAGCAGAAAAATTGTTTACAAAAACTTTATGCAACAAAAGAAAATAAAGATTTAAAAAGCTTATTCTATAGAAAAATTAATTTACTATAAACTTTTAAATGAAAAAAACAAAAAGAAGCTAAAAAAATATTATGATGAACTAAAAAAATTAGATGCTAAAAGAGCTGAAAAAAATTTAAAGCTTACTTTTAGAGTCAATGGGAAGAAGGAGGAAGGAAAAATGAGTAAGAAATTATTGGTGATATTTTTTTACTACTGGGAGTACTAACTTATGCTGAAGATAATAATACCTCTGTTATCATTAATGATAGTGCACAAAAAAAGCAACAGACAATGGTGAAGTTATAACAACTGAAGTTACTAGAAAAGTAATTGGAGAAAATAATCAACAATTAGATGTTAAAGAAATTGACACTGAAGAGTTAATTCTTCAAAAATCAAAAATTTGGAATCATCTTCTGTAAATATTACAGGAGAAAATTTAAAAAGAAAATGGTGATAAGGTAAAGGTTAATCGTGAAAATACAGCTACCATTGAAGAAGAATTATCTCAAGGAGTGGAGAAAAAAAGGATTTTTTTAGAAGAATGTTAGACAAGATATTTGGTTAGTAACAGTGTAGAAAGGAAGAAATAGAAATGCAAATATTAAAAAGCAGGCGGAATACTAATGTATTTTTATTCTCTTAATGGGAATAGTAGGATTATATGCAATTTTTGAAAGATTTTTCTTATTTTTGCTTTTAAAGGAAAGAAATAACTATTCTAAATTACCTTCAGAAGCAAAACAACTTATAAAAAGAAGGAAAAAAATAAAAAGAAGCTATAATTTTCTTTTAATTCTAATAAATCATCAACTTCAACAGTTTTTAAAAAGAAATTTTTAATCTATGGATATAAAGAAAATAAGGAAACATTATCAGCACTTGAAGAAAAAAAGGAAAAGAAAAAGCAATAGAACAGATAAAAACATTTAGAAAGAAATATGTGGCTTTTTATCTCTAGCAGCTAATGCTTCACCTTTATTGGGACTTTTTAGGAACAGTTACAGGTATGATAACAGCCTTCAACTCTATAGCATTAAATGGAACAGGAGATGCTGGAATCTTAGCAAAAGGGATATCTGAAGCTCTATATACAACAGCAGGAGGGTTATTTGTAGCTATTCCTTTGTATGATATTCTATAACTATTTCAATAAGAGAATAGATTTAGTAGTGACTGATATAGAAAAAAACTTGTACAGAATTGTTAAATTATTTCAGAGAGTAGGTGTTGACAATAATGAAATTAGATAGAATAAAGAGAAGAAGTGGTGGAACATTGATACTAGAAATCACTCCACTTATAGACGTAGTTTTTCCTTCTACTTATCTTCTTTATGTTGGCAACAACTTTTGATGAAAGGTCTGCTTTTTAAAAATAGAACTTCCTAAATCAACTGTTGCAAAAAAACAAAGAGTACTTTGAAGGAAGTTCAAGTTCTAGTGGATAAAGATAAAAAAATGTTTATTTAAAAATATACTAATAATTCAGGAAAAAAAGTGAAACTGAAGAGTTGGATTTATCAAGTTTTGTTGAATTTGTATCAGAAAAAAACTTGATACTTCTGAGAGTAAAGATGTAGTAGTCTCAGCTGATAAAGATATTGATTATGGTTTTATTGTTGAAATTATGAGCTTATTAAAAGAAGCAGGAGCGAGTGGGATAAATATAGATACCAACAGTACGAAGTAGGTGATAAAAATGAAAAAAAAATGACTATATCTGTCTGTTTTTTTATCTATAGTTATAAATATAGGAATTGTACTTGCTTTTGGCAATATTTTCAAAGGATACTCAAGAAATAATAGATGCTGAACAAATAAAAAAATTGGTTTGGTAGCAGTAGAAAGTGATGCATCAACAAAGTTTAAAGGCAAAAAAAGAATGTAGATGCTAAAAAAACAAAAATTTAGATGCTGACAGTATAGAAAAGAAAGAAGAAAAAAACTGAGAAACCAGAAAAACCTACAGAAAAGAAAAGTTGAAGAAATTAAAACTGAAAAAAACTGTAGAGAAAAATTACAGAGAAACCAGAAAAAGAAAGCAGCCGAAAAAAACCTGCTGAAAAGCCTAAGGAAAAAAACTCCAGAAAAACCAAAAAGAAAAACCTATTGAGAAGAAAGTAGAGAAACTTGCAGAAAAGGGAGAAAAAGTAGTTGAGAAAAAAAGATGAAAAAGAAAGCTCCAGAAAAACCTACAACTAAAGAGAATTCAAAGAAAAGTTCTTCAGAAAAAAACCTTCTCTAGCCGATTTAAAGAAACAAATATCAGGCTCACAACCTAAGACTTCTAATGGTGGATATAGTCCAACAGAAGATCCTGATGGCGAAGAGATAGTTGATAGAGTTCTACAAAATGTAACTTATTCAAATGGTTTAGTTTCAGGAAGTAAAATGGGAAATTCTAGTGATGGAAGAGTAGTTGATTGGAATGCTAAAAAAATAAGGCACCTGAGTTCCCACAAGCAGCAAAATCTTCTGGGAAACATGGAAAGTTAAAGATAAAATTGAAAAGTAGATAAGATGGGAAATGTTTTATCTTTTGTAATAGTTGAAGGAAGTGGAGTACCTGAAATAGATGCGGCAGTAGAAAGGGTTGTAGGAACTTGGAGAGTTAAACTTATGAAAAAAATGGTAAACCTGTAAATGGAACATTTTACTTAAATTATAATTTTGATTTTTAAATAATAGGGAGGGTAAATGCTATTATTGGGACTTCGCTTAGATAATGACTTAAAATTGAGTTTGAAAAATAATTTTTGAAAAATGATTTAGTATTTGTTGAAAATATGATATCTTTTATGGATGCTATAAAAAAATAGGAAATATGAAGCTATAGTAATAGATGAAAGAAATTCAAAAAGAAGAAGCACTTATAAGTTTAATAACAAAAAAATTACTGAACTTCAAAAAAAAGTGGTAATAATTATTTTAGGAGAGGCATCAAATTGGAGAGTTATTGCTGGAAGTATAAAAAGCAGGAGCCTATGACTATATATTAAAAACCAGAAATACCTAAAAAAATATAGTTAAAGTGGTTGAAAAAAATCTGTAAAAAGACTATAAAGGTTTAGTAGAAAAGGTTGATAAGACAAAAAAAGTACAGGTGAAAAAAATTAATAGGTAGAAGTAAACTTATGATAGACCTTTATAAAGTTATAGGAAAGGTTGCTAATAACTCAGCTCCTGTTCTAGTTACGGGAGAGAGGGACAGGAAAAAAACAAGTGTAGCAAAAAGCAATACATCAATTTAGTAATGTCCATGATAAACCTATTATAAGTGTAAATTGTAATTCATATAGGGAAAAACCTACTTGAAAAGAAAGCTATTTGGTTATGAGAAAGGTTCTTTTGAAGGAGCAGCTTTTAGTCAATATGGTGAGTTAGAAAAGGCTGAAGGAGGAATACTTCATCTGGCGAATATAGAATCTTTAAGTCTTGATATGCAATCTAAAATACTATTCTTACTTGAAGAAAATAGATTTTTTTAGATTGGGTGGAATGGAACCAATAAATGCTTTTTGTTAGAATAATAGCATCTACAAGTGTAAACCTTGAAGAACTTATAGATAAAGGACTATTTATAGATGAACTTTATAGAAAATTAAAAGTTTTGGAAATAAATATTCCCAATTTAAGAGACAGAAAAGACGATATACCTTTTTATTATTGACCACTATATGCCAGAGTGTAATAGAGAAATGGAAAAAAATATAAAGGGGTGTAACAAAGATGGCCTTAAAAAAATTACTGAGATATGACTGGCCAGGTAATGTAAATGAGTTAAAAAAATGCAATAAAAATATGCAGTTGCAATGTGTAGAGGTTCTAGTATTTTTGATAGAAGACTTACCACCCTAATGTAATAGGTGAAAAAGTAATCACTTCAAAAGAAGAAATTAGAGCACTCTCTATTGAAAAATTTAATTAAAAATGAAATAAGTCAATTGAAGAGTAAAAATAAGAAAAAGTGATTATTACTTTGAAATAATCTCTAAGATTGAAAAAGAATTGATTAAGCAAATACTTGAAATAACTAATGGAAAGAAAGTAGAGACAGCTGAGATTTTTAGGAATAACAAGAAATACTTTAAGAACTAAAATGAATTATTATGATTTGGAGTAAAAAAATGCATATTACACTTTTATAGAAAAATATAGACCAAGTAGTTTTTTTCAGAAGTATCTGGAGAAAATGAAATAGTAAAAAAAGTCTTAAATTATCTTTAAAAACAAATCTATGGCTCATGCCTATCTTTTTTCGGGACCAAGAGGAGTCGGTAAGACTACCATTGCAAGACTTATTGCAAAGGGAGTGAATTGTTTAAACTTAGGTGAAGATGGAGAGCCTTGTAATGAATGTAAAAAAATTGTAAGGCTATAAATGAAGGAAGATTTTTCTGACCTTATAGAAATAGATGCTGCTTCAAATAGAAGTATAGATGAAATAAGAAGTTTAAAAGAGAAAAATCAATTATCAACCAGTGGAAGGTTTGAAAAAAAGTATATAATAGATGAAGCACATATGCTAACAAAAGAAGCATTTAATGCACTTCTAAAAAAACTTTAGAAGAGCCACCATCTCATGTAATGTTTATATTGGCAACGACAGAACTAGATAAGATATTACCTACTATAATTTCTCGTTGTCAAAGATATGATTTTAAAGCTCTTGACATAGAAGATATGAAGTCTGGACTGAAGCATATTTTTAAAAAGAAGAAAAATTTATCTATGAGTGATGAAGTATATCCACTTATCTATGAAAATTCTTCTGAAGTATGAGAGATTCCATTTCTATTTTAGAAAGGCTTATAGTCACAGCCAATGGAAATGAGATAAATTTAAAGATAGCTGAAGATACTTTAGGAGTAACACCAAGTTCAAGAATAAAGATTTTTTTAGATAAGTTGTTAAATGAAAGCGAATATAATATAATAAATGAATTAGAAGCTTTTAGCAAATGAATCTTTTGATATAGAATTATTTTTTTAAAGACCTAGCTAAATATACTAAAAAAATGCTATAGTTAAAAAAATGAATTAGATATAGATAAGGGCTTAAAAAAATAATATCAACTATCTATGATGTAATAAATAAGTTCAAATTTGAAGATGATAAAAAAACTTGTTGGCTATGTAATAGTTGCAGATATTTTAGCAAATTCCACTCAGACTATAGTAAGAACAGTGACTAAGGTTCAAAAAAAGTAACAGAAGATATAGACCATACTCTGGTAGAAGCCGTTAAAGAAAAACCAAAAAGTAAAAAAATAACTATAGCTGATGTAAAGAGCAATTGGAATTCTATATTGAGTGAAGCTAGGAACAAGAGAATTTCATATAAAGTTTTTCTTAATGGGAGCGGAACCTATAAAAGTAGAGAATAATAGCATATTGATAAGATATGATAAAAAAATATTTATTTTCAAAAAGAACAGATGGAAAGTGAAGAGTATAATAAAGAATTTACAGAAATTGTAAGAAAATTTTTTTAATGAAGACAGCTTAGCATTAAAAATATGAAGTTATCGGACAGAAAAAAAGAAGAAGAGAGTGGTGAGGAAGAATTCTTTAAAAAAAGATAGAAAATTATTTTTAAAGGAAATTCCTAATTAAGGGGAGATATGGCAATAGTAAGTGTACTAATGTCGGCAGCGACAATAGTATTATATTTTTTTCCTATCCTTATTTTTTTACCTTTTTTTAACCTATCTTATACCTTATTATAAGATAACAAAGGTAAATTTATATAAGAAAAAAATATTCATTAGCAGTAAATATTATAGTAGCCTTGATTTTTAGTGTCTATAAATCCAGGATATTTGGTACTATATTTAATTTTTTTCCATATGCGATGGAATTTATGTTTTATCTATTTAATAAAATAGCAAAAAGAATGCAAGTTTTTAATAGAATAGTTTTTAATGTCTATAGTACCAACTATATTGATATCTTTATATCTATATTCAAATATGGATAGAATAAATTATATGGTAACAAATTTACCTAGAATGAAAAAAATATAGTTGAACAGATAGGAATTGAAAATATATCAATATTACAAGATTCAATAGCTTTTAGTAAGCAATTACTATATCTTTGGAGCATTTTTTTGTTGTAATAGTTTCTTATTTTTTTCTTTTCTTAAATCTTATACCTAGTACATATAAACTATGGAAAATTTCATGTTATTGGCTAATACCATATATGTTGATATTATGGGCTCACAAATATAGTATATCAAGCAATCTATTGATTGAAAAATAATATATTAGAATGTATAAAATGGATGTATGTATTGTATGGAATAAAAAGTTATATATAGTCTACTTGATAGAATAGGAGTAAAAATAAATATAATAAAACATGCAATAAGTATGATTATAGGTTTATCATACCCACCATTTGTATTTATATTAGGTGCATTGGTAAGTTTTGAAGTTATAGAAGTAAAAAGAAATAAAAAAATATAGAATATAAGGGGTCATTGAAATGGCAAAAAAATACAAGTTATACTTTTTAGAAGATGTGGCAGGACAAGGAAGAAAAAGGGGAAATAGTTACAGTGTCTGATGGATATGCTCATAACTTCCTTTTTAAAAAGGGAAAAAAAGGAGTTTTAGCTACTCCTGAAGAATTACAAAAAAATAGAAAAGCAGAAAGAAAAAGAAGCTAAAAAAAGCTTGAAGAAGAAAGAAATAAATCTTTAGAATTAAAGAAAATATTGGAAGCTAAAACTTTAAATCTTTCAGTTAAAGCTGGAGAAAATGGAAAACTATTTGGAGCAATAACAAGCAAAGAAATAGCAAGTCATATTAAAAGATGAATTAGGTTTAGATATAGATAAAAAAAGAAAATAGAAGCAAATATAAAAAGCTTTTAGGACCTGATGAAGTAGTAATAAAACTATTTACAGATGTTAAGGCAGTAGTAAAAATAAATGTAGTTGCAAAATAATGGAGGAAAAATGGAATTTGAAGAACTAAATAGGATTCCTTATAGTTTGGAGGCTGAAAAGGGCGCTAATAGGGGGTATTTTCTTTGATGTAAACTCTTTGGATGAAATAAAAATACATTATTAAAGCAAATGATTTCTATAAAAAAAGAACATATTGAAATATATAAAGCTATTGAAGAACTCTTTTCTGAAGGTAGAGGAGTAGATCCTATTTTTAGTAGTTGAAGAGATAAAAAAAGTAATTTAAAAAAACGAAGAAGAGATTCTTCAAGAATTAACTGAAATTATAGATGAAAAATACTAGTTCCTATAATCTTTTAGAATATGCTGAATTGATAAAAAGAAAAAGCTATGTTAAGAAGATTAGGGCAAGTAGGAATGGAAATAACTAAGGTTGCATATACTGATGTTAGAACAGCTGAAGAAATTATGGATGAGGCAGAAGCTAAAGTTTTAAAGTTATCTAAAAATATACTAAAAAAATAGTATAGTTGATATGAAAACCGCAAGTGTAGAAGAAATGAAGAGAATAGATAATGTTGAAAGAAATCGTGGAAAAAAACATTAGGGATATCAACAGGTTTTTATAGATCTTGATAGGATGACAAGTGGCTTTAAATAATTCTGATTTAATAATCTTAGCTGCAAGACCAGCTATGGGGAAAACAGCTTTTTGCTCTAAACTTAGCATTGAATGCTGCTAAGGAACAGAAAAAAAGGTTTTTAATTTTTAGTCTTGAAATGCCTGTTCAACAGCTATATCAAAGACTTTTAGCAATGGAATCAGGAATTTCTCAAAATAAATTAAGAAATGTTTATCTTGAAGGAGATGAATGGACTAAATTGACATTGGCAACAACAAGTTTATCTAATTTGAATATATATGTTGCCGACTTACCTCACACAAATGTTTTTAGAAATAAGATCTTATGCAAGAAAATATGAAAGCTCAAGGGCTTTTTAGATTTAATAATTATAGACTATTTACAATTGATAAATGGAACAGGTAAAGGTAGAGGTTCTGAAGCAAGTAGACAGCAAGAAATTTCTGATATATCGAGAGCATTGAAAAGGACTTGCAAGAGAATTGATGTGCCTGTGATAGCTCTTTCACAATTATCGAGAGCTGTTGAAAGTAGAGTTGACAGAAGACCTATGCTTTCAGATTTGAGAGAGTCTGGAGCCATAGAGCAGGATGCCGATATAGTTGCTTTTCTCTATAGAGAAGAGTACTATATACCTGACACTGAAAAACAAGGGAATTACTGAATTAATTATTGGAAAACATAGAAATGGAGCTACTGGAACAGTAAAGCTTAATTTCTTAAGTGAATTTACAAAATTTACAAGTTATACAGATCAAGTGAAATAAAAATTTTTAGAAGGGATGATATTTTTTTGAAAAAAAGCAGAATTACTAGCACCTGCTGGGAACATGGAAAAAAATTTAAGATGGCACTACATTATGGAGCAGATGCTGTATTTATTAAATAGTGCAAGAACACTCGTGACTCTAGCACTCGTAGGGTGTTAGTCATGAGACATGTACTCGTAGGGTATGAATTGCACGAAGATTTTAGTAAGCATATAGGGAAACTTGTATGTAGACACGGAGCAAAACCGTGCAACAAAGAAACTGAATTGCTGGGAACTCTTAAAGCTAGTATAACCACAACATAATACCTAAGTAAGAATATGGTATAAGTGTGATGGTGGCGAAAGCAGAAAAAAATATACTAGATGATGCAAGGTTAAATCCTAAACATTAAGGTAATAGACAATCAGCAGCTAAGCCTGAAAAGGAAAGTTCAACGACTATCCCTCGTGAGGGGAGTACAATACAAGCGATTGGTATTGGAAGTGGTTTCGCCTAAGGTGTTGAGATACACTATGGATAAGATATAGTCTGTGCTTGTTAGAGATAACAAGAAGTTCAAGGCTAATCTCCTTAATTTATTAAGGAGTGTATATGCTAAGAGAACTGTATAAGTAGTAGCGCACTTATGTGAACGACACTTCCCACTGTTGTGGGGTTTTAAAAACTTTTAAAAAAATATTTAAAAAAATAAATAAAAAAACATTACTTTTTTTAATGGATAAAATGTAGAATATATGGTATAATATCTCTGATGAAAAGGAGGTGATTATATATGTATTTAACATTAAAACAACAAGTAAAAACATCTTAGCAAAAAAAGAGTTTAGAAATTTAAAATATTTGTGCCATATAGCTAAGAATTTAAAAAAATCAAGCTATATACAATGTTAGACAACACTATTTTTAACAATAAAAAAAGTATTTAAGCTATAATGAAAACTATAAAATGCTTAAAAAAATAGTGAGAATTACAAGAAGTTAAATTCTAATATGGCTCAACAAATTTTTGAAAAGAAGTAGATGAAAGTTTTTAAATCGTTCTTTGCACTTTTTAAAACTTGCTAAGAATGGTCAATATAACAGTAAAAATAAAAATTACCTAATTATCTTGATAAAGATGGTTTTTACAACTCTTATTATAGGTTTTGTTAGATTAAAAGATGATATGCTAATTATTCCTTATTCAAATTCATTTAGAAAGGCACATAAGGAAATCGCAATAAAGCTACCGTCAGTATTAAAAGACAAGAAGATAAAAAGAAATTAGGATAATACCAAAACAACATTCTAGGTACTTTGAAATTCAATATACTTATGAGATAGAAGAAATTCAAAGGGAATTAAATGAAAAATAATGTACTAGGAATTGATTTAGGTATAGATAATCTTTGTACTTGTGTTACAAATACTGGAGCTTCATTCATAATAGATGGTAGAAAATTAAAAATCTATTAATCAATACTATAATAAGATAAATGCAAAATTACAAGGTATAAAAAGATAAGCAAAAAGATTGAGCGCACAACATTAAGGCAAAAAGAGAATAACTAGAAAGAGAAATAATCGTATAAATGATTATCTTTCAAAAGCAGCAAGAACAATTGTAAATTATTGTCTTAATAATGATATAGGAAAACTAGTTCTAGGATATAATGAAGATTTTTCAAAAGAAATTCAAATATAGGAAGTATGAATAATCAAAAATTTTGTAAATATACCATATGGAAAAATTAAGAGATAAATTAATATATCTATGTAAACTATATGGAATAGAATTTAAACTACAGGAAGAGAGTTATACATCAAAAAGCAAGTTTCTTTTGATGGAGATGAAATTCCAATATATGATAAAGAAAAATCTACAAGAATATGTATTCAGTGGAAAAAAAGAATAAAAAAAGAGGACTATATCAAACAAGCGCAGGTAAACTTATAAATGCAGATTGTAATGGAGCATTAAATATTCTAAGAAAAAGTAAAGTTGTGGACTTAAGTGTCCTATACAATAGAGGTGAGCTGAACACACCTAAAAGAATAAGGGTAGTGTAAAGCTATCAAACTTCTTAGAAAATTTTTAAAGATTTTTTTAAAGATTTTTGGAACCCTGCGATACTTTGGCTAAGCTCCTTAACTTGTTAAGGAGAGATAATGCCCAGTCGTGGGAGGTTCAGGGGTGGAAAGATGTTTAATTTGAGAGCTGGAAGTAATAACTTTTCTGATGAAGAATTAGAAGAAGCTGTTAACTATGCTCATGAAAGAGGAAAAAGAGTCTATGTAACTCTTAATATTATTCCACATAATGATGAATTGGATGCCTTACCAGACTATGTAAAGTTCTTAGAAAGAATAGGAGTAGATGGAGTTATAGTTGCAGACTTGGGAGTATTCCAAGTTGTAAAAAGAAAATTCTGATTTAAACATAAGTATCAGTACACAAGCAAGTAACACAAACTGGAGGTCAGTTAAAATGTGGAAAGATATGGGAGCAAAAAGAGTTGTACTTGCAAGAGAAATTTCTTTAGAAAATATTAAAGAAATCAGAGAGAAAGTACCTGATATAGAATTAGAAGTTTTTTTGTACATGGAGCTATGTGTATGGCAATTTCTGGAAGATGCTTACTAAGTAACTATATGACAGGTAGAGATGCAAACAGAGGAGACTGTGCTCAAGCATGCAGATGGAAGTATTCTTTGGTTGAAGAAACAAGACCAGGAGAAACTATGCCTGTGTATGAAGATGAACATGGAACATATTTTTTTAACTCAAAAAGATTTATGTACTATCGAAATGATAGATAAAATCTTAGATGCAGGAGTAGATTCACTTAAGATTGAAGGAAGAATGAAAAGGAATTTACTATGTTTCAAACTGTGTAAAAGTATACAAAGATGCATTAAATTCTTACTATAGTGGAAATTTTGAATATAATCCTGAATGGAGAAATGAACTTGAATCTATTTCAAATAGATCATATACAGAAGGTTTCTACCACGGAAAAAGCAGGAAAAGAATCTCTAAACTATAACAATAGAAATTCATATAGTCAAACTCATAAATTGGTTGCTAAAAATTGAGAAAAAAATTAAGTGATAATGAGTATCTAGTAGCAATTAGAAATAAATTGTTTGTTGGACAAACAGTTCAAATTGTTAGTCCAGAAATAAAAGTTAGAGACTTTGTAATGCCTGAAATGATACTCTTAGATAAAATGGGTAGAGAAACAGAAAGTGTTGAATCTGATAATCCAAATTCATTTGTAAAAAAATAAAAAAACAGATATACCTATGAATGAACTAGACATGTTAAGAATAGTTTTTATAAAAAAATAAGTGAGTTATAAAGTAGATTTAGAAAATTTTCTTTGAGAGATAATAATAAAATTTAGTTATATATATCGATTACTTGCCAGCCATTAGTGTTTTTTAGGATTTCAAATGGCTTTTTAAAACAATAATGGACGTCGTAGTAATCTTGTCAAAATTATTAATTATTTAGTCCAAAGAAAAATTTTTAATGATAAAAACTTATGATGTAACTCACTTATTTTTTTACTTTTTTTATTTCTATTTCCATTTGTAATTATTAATTTTTTTAGGGTATAATAGAAACTGTGAGATTATAAGGAAGGGAGATTTTTTTGAATGACTAAGGTAAGTGAATTTTTTTAGAAAAAAATGTATGAGGAGCCAAGCCTTGAGTTAGAAAATGAGATGCTTGAAGAAATTATAATGAAGGCTAAATTTTTTTAAGTTATATCAATAGACCAGATAACGGAAAAACAGATGTTTTTAGTATAAATATGTTATTGACAGATGATAAAAAAACTTTATTTACCTGTTTTTTTACAGATGTAGAAGAATTAGCAAAATGGGGAATTCCTGAAGAAATGGACACAATAGAATTAAGTTTTGATAATTATTCTGAAATTATATTAGATCATCCTCATGATATAGAAGGACTTGTTATAAATCCTTTTGGAAACAGTTATATTATCTCTGAAGAATGGTTAAGTGAATTAAGAACTATGAAAGAAGAGAGATTAAAAAGTTAGAGAATTAAAAATTCCTGTTAATTCAAAAATCTTATTAAATGAACCAGAAAAGTTTCCTACTATGTTAGCTGAAGAAATAACTAAATGTTGTGATAAAATAGGTGCTATAAATAGATTATGGTTACTGGAAATGACAACTGAAAAAGATGAAAGTTGGCTTTTAGTAGTTGATTTTTAAAGGGGATAAAAATGAAATCTTCAGTGAAATAAATGATGCAGCAAGAAATTATTTAGGTATGAGATACTTAGATATGATAGCTTATGATGATGAATTTGCTAAAAAAATCTGTTGAAAATCATAAGCCATTTTATGATAAAACAAAAATAAGTTTGTAACAAATGTTACAGACTTTTTATATAAAGATTAAACTATAATCATATCAAAAAAATAATGTGGAGGTTTTTTTATGAAAAAAAGTAATGCTTTTATTATTTGCATTTTGTAGTTTCTTAGCTTACTCAGCAAAGACTGTGGATTATCAAGAAGTAGATAAATATATTAGACAAAAAAACTAGATAGAGATAAGGAAATAACTTTTACTTATAAAGTTAATCAAGCTGATTTTTACTTTAGAAGGTTATAGCGATGGAAAACTTACAGCAGTAACAGATTTAAAAATCTAATCCAGCACAAGCTGCTATGGATGGAATGAAATCAGTAGTTTCTGAAAAAAATGGTAAATTAAATCCTGAATATAAAAATATTTGCAGCTGATGGAAAATTATTAAGTGAACAAAAAAATTTAAATTAAATAAAGCCTATAAGACTTTTTGATACAGCAAATATAATGGCGTATTTAGATGGAGATATTCCCTTATGATGATAGATTAATGGAACTTTTTAATGCTGTTGATACTATGGAAACTATAGGATATCACCCAAATAATGTAAAATATAAAAAAATATATATGTCAACCATAAAAACAATACTGTAAAAAAATTGAAGTTAAAGATTATAGAGAAAATCCAATGATGCTACAAATAGCAAATATAGATATCAAAAACTTTAAGTGGGAAAACTGAATATTTCTATCCTAATGGAAAACTTTTTCTCTACTATGAATGTAAAAAAATGGTGTTTTTAGATGGAGAAGCAAAACTTTATTATGAAAATGGTAAATTAAAAACTTATAGCAAATAATAAAAATGGTAAAATGAATGGAATAGTAACTACTTATTCTGAAGACGGGAAAGTTATTAAAAAAATAGAAGTTAAAGATGGAGAAATTGTTAGAGAAATTCAATAAATTTTTATAAGGTACAACCATTTTTAAATATAAATTAAAAAGTAAAAAAAATAAGCGAGTTACAAAACAAACTATTTTTTTACTTTTTTTAATTTGAAAAATACTCTAAAAATCTAATATAATAAAAGGTAGAACTAATAAAAATAAAGTGAGGATAAAATGTTTGAATATCTGTATGGAACAGTAGAATACAAGAAAATGGACTATATAGCCATAGATATAAATGGTGTTGGTTATAAGGTTTATTTTCCATTGAGAGAATATGAGAAGATTGACTTAGGTAATAAGTATAAATTCTATATCTATAATCATATCAAAGAAGATGCATACAAATTAATTGGGTTTTTTTAGATGAGAGAGATAGAAAAAAATATATGAAATGCTATTAAAAAAATAAATGGTATAGGACCATCTTTAGCTTTTAGCAGTATTATCTAATTTTTTTCTTATGACAAAATTGTTGAAATAATTTCTAAAAAAATGATTATACTAGTCTTAAGAAAGTCCCAAAATTAGGTGAGAAAAAAAGCTCAAATAATAATTTTAGACCTAAAAGCTAAGTTAAAAATCTAACTTATACAGAAGTGGAAACTATATCTATAGATATGCTAGAGGACTTAGTCTTAGCATTGGAAGGCTTTAGGATATACTAAAAAAAGAAATTGACAAGACTTTAGAAAAAAAGTGGATTTAGTGCATATTCTTCTTTAGAAGAAGCAATAAAAAGGAATTTTTAAAAAAATATGAAAATAGGAGGATAATGAATGAAAAGGATTAGAAGAAATATATTTAAAAAGGTTTTTAGTTTGGATAAATATTTTGGAATAGCAAGTGCCGATGAATTAGAGAAATTAGAAGAACTATAAAAAAATATAGTTATTTCTGATGAATTTGTTAATAGAATAAAAAGCAGTGAATAAAAAGATTCCTGTACTAGCAAGTGTTGAAACTTGGTGTCCTTATGCAAGAGTATTCTTAACTACTATGAGAAAGATTAATGAAATAAATCATATCTTTGATTTATCTTTAATAACTTATGGTAGAGGGGTATCTGAATTAGCAGGATACTTGAAAAATTCATGAAGATGATTTTTGTTGTGCCAACAGCAGTATTTTTTTGGAGAAGATTTTTTTCTAAGTTAAGAGTATTCAATGGTTTTCCCAGAAAAAGTATCACAATGATAGTACACTAGAGACTATTGATGGAACTAGAAGCTACTTAAAAAGGAAAAATTTGCAAAACGATATACTTGAAGATGTATTAAGCATATTTTTAAATAAAAATTAGAAAGAGGTAGGAAATGGATACACTAAAAGAATTCTTTAAGATTGGAGCAGGGCCTTCAAGTTCGCATACAATAGGACCTGAAAGAGCAACAAAGAGAGTAAAAGAGAAATTTCCTGATGCTGATAGTTATATAGTTGAGCTTTTGGGGAAGTTTGGCTGCACTGGAAAAGGACACTACACAGATAAAATAATTATAGAAACATTTAAGCCTATTCCAGTTGAAATTATTTGGAAAACCTGAGTTTGTCCATGAGCTACATACTAATGGAATGAAGTTTATCGCCTTAGATAAAGATAAAAGAACAAATAGGGGAATGGGTAGTATTTTTCAGTAGGTGGAGGAACTATAAGAGATTATGATGAACTTATGGATAAATCACCTAAAAAAAGAAGTTTATCCACTAAACTCTATGAAAGAAATTATCAAATGGTGTAAAGATAATAATAAACATCTATGGCAATATGTTGAAGAATGTGAAGGACCATCTATATGGCAACATTTAAGATTTATTGACCAGGCTATGACTGATGCAGTACAAAGAGGATTAGAAAAAGAAGGAGATGTTCCTGGACCTTTTAAATATCCAAAAAGAGCTAGAGAAATGTATGATAAGGCTCTATCTAAAAGAGCCTCATTAGTATTTACAAATAAAATTTTCGCCTATGCTTTAGCAGTGTCTGAAGAAAATGCTAGTATGGGACAAGTTGTAACAGCACCCACTTGTGGAGCCTCAGGAGTTGTTCCTGGAGTTTTAAGAGCTATGAAAGAGGAATATGAATTAGTTGAAAAACATATTCTAAGAGGTTTAGCTATTGCAGGACTTGTTGGAAATTTAGTTAAATACAATGCAACTATTTCAGGAGCAGAAGCAGGTTGTCAAGCAGAAGTTGGAACAGCTTGTTCAATGGCTGCAGCAATGGCAACATATTTTATGGGTGGAAGTATAGACCAAATAGAATATGCAGCTGAAAGTGCTATGGAACACCATTTAGGAATGACTTGTGATCCAGTTGGAGGTTATGTAATTATACCTTGTATAGAAAGAAATGCTATCTGTGCTGTAAGAGCAGTGAATACAGCTGTTTATTGTATGTCTACTGATGGAAAACACACTATAAGTTTTGATGAAGTTGTAAAGACTATGAAAGAAACAGGAAAAGATATGTGTTCTGCATATAAAGAAACTTCTGATGGTGGGCTTGCAAAAATACTATGATAAAATTTTTAGTTGGAAATAAAG
>BNJS01003760.1_pt1:0-2500 | contig 36230 bp, 44 predicted proteins | sample 8540461 | NCBI WGS metagenome assembly BNJS01 (sample SAMD00202454, study PRJDB9452) | human saliva metagenome | isolation source: human saliva | place: Japan
ATCAATCAATATGATTGAACATATGCCAGAGTGCGGGTTTTGACAAAGTCAAAAACCAACCATAATTCAAAGTTACATACATGTAACGACAACAAAAACATAATGAGCTATTCAAATAGCTTCAAGATATCTTGGAGAGTTTGATCCTGGCTCAGGACGAACGCTGGCGGCGTGCTTAACACATGCAAGTCGAACGAAGAGACTTGGAAGCTTGCTTCTATCAATCTTAGTGGCGAACGGGTGAGTAACGCGTAATCAACCTGCCCTTCAGAGGGGACAACAGTTGGAAACGACTGCTAATACCGCATACGATCCAATCTCGGCATCGAGGATGGATGAAAAGGTGGCCTCTATTTATAAGCTATCACTGAAGGAGGGATTGCGTCTGATTAGCTAGTTGGAGGGTAACGGCCCACCAAGGCGATGATCAGTAGCCGGTCTGAGAGGATGAACGGCCACATTGGGACTGAGACACGGCCCAGACTCCTACGGGAGGCAGCAGTGGGGAATCTTCCGCAATGGACGAAAGTCTGACGGAGCAACGCCGCGTGGTGATGACGGCCTTCGGGTTGTAAAAGCTCTGTTAATCGGGACGAAAGGTCTTCTTGCGAATAGTTAGAAGGATTGACGGTACCGGAATAGAAAGCCACGGCTAACTACGTGCCAGCAGCCGCGGTAATACGTAGGTGGCAAGCGTTGTCCGGAATTATTGGGCGTAAAGCGCGCGCAGGCAGATCGAGTCAGTCTGTCTTAAAAAGTTCGGGGCTTAACCCCGTGATGGGATGGAAACTGCTGATCTCAGAGTATCGGAGAGGAAAGTGGAATTCCTAGTGTAGCGGTGAAATGCGTAGATATTAGGAAGAACACCAGTGGCGAAGGCGACTTTCTGGACGAAAACTGACGCTGAGGCGCGAAAGCCAGGGGAGCGAACGGGATTAGATACCCCGGTAGTCCTGGCCGTAAACGATGGGTACTAGGTGTAGGGAGGTATCGACCCCTTCTGTGCCGGAGTTAACGCAATAAGTACCCCCGCCTGGGGAGTACGACCGCAAGGTTGAAACTCAAAGGAATTGACGGGGGCCCGCACAAGCGGTGGAGTATGTGGTTTAATTCGACGCAACGCGAAGAACCTTACCAGGTCTTGACATTGATGGACAGAACTAGAGATAGTTCCTCTTCTTCGGAAGCCAGAAAACAGGTGGTGCACGGTTGTCGTCAGCTCGTGTCGTGAGATGTTGGGTTAAGTCCCGCAACGAGCGCAACCCCTATCTTATGTTGCCAGCACTTCGGGTGGGAACTCATGAGAGACTGCCGCAGACAATGCGGAGGAAGGCGGGGATGACGTCAAATCATCATGCCCCTTATGACCTGGGCTACACACGTACTACAATGGGAGTTAATAGACGGAAGCGAGATCGCGAGATGGAGCAAACCCGAGAAACACTCTCTCAGTTCGGATCGTAGGCTGCAACTCGCCTACGTGAAGTCGGAATCGCTAGTAATCGCAGGTCAGCATACTGCGGTGAATACGTTCCCGGGCCTTGTACACACCGCCCGTCACACCACGAAAGTCGGAAGTGCCCAAAGCCGGTGGGGTAACCTTCGAGAGCCAGCCGTCTAAGGTAAAGTCGATGATTGGGGTGAAGTCGTAACAAAGGTAGCCGTATCGGAAGGTGCGGCTGGATCACCTCCTTTCTGGGGAGACATACACCGAGCCAAGAGCTTGGATGTCACTTAGGTCGACACTTTGGCCAGTAAGTAGACGTAGCATATGCGCTAGCTGTGCTCACAACCTAACATTGTTCGGTTTTGAGAGATCTGTAAAGATTTCTCAATTTAATATGACGTATAAATTACGCGTTAATCTAGGCGCAGGGTTGCGAAATCGACGATACTGGAGCATGCTGATGAGCAAGGCATGTGCAACGACAGTAACACGAAATTTATCGGCAGATTGTTCTTTGAAAACTGCATAGAAGATAATTATATATATTTGTAAGGTCATCTCTTAGAATTTCTAAGTAGGTTGACCCGAGCACATAGGAAATAATTCTCTGACTTAATGGTGACGTACATGAAAAATGTACGGCTACAAAAATAAACGACAATGTATCTAATGCATGTCAATAAAATCGAAAATCAATAGATTTCGATGAGTATCAAGGAATACCAGTAAGGCGTAGTCGCCGCGTACTAATGTACGCAAGATAAGCCGAACGAAGTATGACGCAGATAATCGCGAAATATATTGTATTTTAAGTAAAGATTTTAAGGGCGTACGGTGGATGCCTTGGCGATATCAGCCGAAGAAGGACGCGGTAAGCTGCGATAAGCTACGGAGAGGTGCAAGCAACCTTTGACCCGTAGATTTCCGAATGGGGGAACCCGGCAGTGGTTATGCACTGTCACCCATACCTTTGAGTATGAGGAGGGCACCTGGGGAACTGAAACATCTAATTACCCAGAGGAAAGAGTAATCAAACGAGATTTTTCTTAGTAG
>BNJS01003760.1_pt1:5000-36230 | contig 36230 bp, 44 predicted proteins | sample 8540461 | NCBI WGS metagenome assembly BNJS01 (sample SAMD00202454, study PRJDB9452) | human saliva metagenome | isolation source: human saliva | place: Japan
CAAGGGTACAGTTGGGTAGCTACGTTCGGGACGGATAAACGCTGAAAGCATCTAAGCGTGAAACCAGCCTTGAGATGAGGGTTTCTCATAGCATAAGCTAGTAAGATCCCATGTAGACGACATGGTTGATAGGCCAGGTGTGGAAGAGCCGTGAGGTTTGGAGCTGACTGGTACTAATGGATCGAGGGCTTTACTTAAGCAGTGTAGCCAATGTAAAGGAGCATTGCGACGCATACATTGCGCGTAATCGCTTATGTCGCAGCGTAAGATTTTGTGAAACAAAAATCCACAGCTGACGACGAAAACAAATTAGTCTAGAATTTCTAGTGCAAACAAATATATATAACTTCTATGTGGTTTTCAGAGTACAAACTCTGACAGATTCAGTGGCGATAGCTATGAGGGTCCACCTGTTCCCATCTCGAACACAGTAGTTAAGCTCATAAACGCCGAAAGTACTTGGCTGGAGACGGCCTGGGAGGATAGGAAGCCGCTGATTAAGCATAAAATAGAGGTCAACCCTAAAGGGTTGGCCCTTCTATTTTTGTGCTCTAACGAGCACAGCTTTACATCCTACTAGAGCCGTCTCCAGCCAAGGTTGTAGAGGTATTATCTAACTAGGTGTCCGTGTCAGACGGAGCTGGGAAAGGTAGGGTGTGAGCTAACAGAGGAGCGTAGCGACGCATGGGAGCCACACATCACCTTCATCCGAACGTAAGATTTACCGAGCTGCGAAGCAGATGGGAAATGCACAGTGAGATTGATAGGAAGCCGCGGCTAGTGTGTAGGCAAATCATATCCATCCAGTAACGCGGTGCGAAGCGCAATGTTACTGAACCGTACAACTGGTGGGAGCGTCTTCAAATACTTTAATCTAACCCGATACCGCGGTGCGTAGCACCTATGGTATCGAACCGTATAGTAGCTGAGAAATTTAGATTTATGTAAATAAACTAGTTTTAAGTGATACCTTAGTTCGTAGCACCTAAGGCATCCTTCCGTAAACCAGTTAAGTAACTTTAAATTTATGTAAATTACTATTCTAATATCCCACCCTTGACATATCGAAAAAAATAGATATAATAGTATTAAGATATATGAGCAACTATTCATATATGATACAACTATTATGAATCTTGTTCGATTAAGAGGTGATAGAATGAATCCTGTAAGAACAATTGAAAGAATTATTAAAGCTCCTGATATTCATTGGGTAGGCACTGGATTTAGAGTACGTCAGTACTTCCCTGATGGCGATGAGTCACCTATGCTTGATCGTATGTCTCCATTTTTATTACTTGACTATAACGAGCCATATTATTTCGAGGCCAGTCCTTTTGATACAGGTGACACTCCACATCCCCATAAAGGCTTTGAAACGGTAACATTTTCTTTTTCCGGCTCCATTGAACATAAAGATGCAGCTGGTAATAGTGGTGTTATTCATTCTGGTGATGTGCAATGGATGACTGCAGCTAGTGGTGTTTTGCACAAAGAATTTCATGAAAAAGAATATGCAAAGCGGGGACGTTTGTTCCATGCTTTACAATTATGGATAAATCTACCTGAACGTCATAAAAACGATACACCTGCATATCAATATATACCTGCTACCACAATGGGGCGGTATCAATCTCTTGATGAAACAATCGATGCCATCGTTTACACCGGTGCTTTCAGACATATAACAGGTCCTGCTAAATCCCATACACCGATGAATATTTACAAATTAAAACTTCAACCTAATTCATGGATCTCTATTTCTGAGAATATGACTTGGAATACAGGCTTTCTTGTGATTAATGGTACAGGTAGTGCCAATGGTGAAAGCATAGAATCTGGAGACTTTTGTACTTTTCAACAATGATGGAGAGCGCTTTGAGGTAGAGTCTGGTGATGAAGGTCTTGAAATCTTCGTTCTCGCTGGAGAACCACTCAATGAACCCGTGGTAAAACAAGGGCCATATGTTATGACAAATAAAACAGAGCTTCTCCTCGCTTATGGGGAATACATAAACGGTAAATTTGGCCGCGAAGAAGCTATTATGTAATATAACACCCTGATGTATAATGGCGTACATCAGGGTGTTTCTTGTAAGTAATGTATCCTGAGACATATTGTTTTATATTGATTATGATATAATATATCTTATACAATGTTTTTTTACCTAAGGAGGGTTTATGTCTAAAAAAATTGCGGTCCTCGTGAATGAGGATACAATGCAGCGCTGTTCTTGTGGCGGTTGCTTTGAAAAGCATTTATGAATAAAGCGGATTCCTTTGAGCGTTATGCAGATGAGGATATTGAGTTGGTAGGTTTCACCCATAGTGGTGGTGATCTTGCCAAGAAAATTGAGTCTTTCAAGAAAAAAGGTGTTACTACGGTACATCTTTCTACATGTACGCGTGGTAAGAATGAAAATTATGAAAGCATCGCAGAGCAGTGCGCAGAGGCAGGCTTTGATGTGGTTGGTTACACGCATGGTTCTGAAGTATCAAAAAGAAGGTAAAGTTGCAATAGAATTGAATGCTAAAAAAATTAATTGCTTCTACTTCGATTGAGAGTGAATGAGAGGATACAATATGAATAAGAAATTTAAATCTACTATGTTAGCCGCTGTTATGGGGCTTTCACTAACGACAGCTACTGTTGTACCTGCCACAGTGGAGGCTGCAGGGGCTGTAGAAACATTGGCAGGTGGCGCTTTAGCCTTTGCGTATGTATCGACTGCGGTTAATAAAATGGATAATTCTGCGGAAGGGCAGGCTGAAAGTTTAGCTCGTGCTAAGTCTCAAACGGGTTATTTAGAGGATAGTGCAGCGCAAGCACGTGTTGAACGTATCATGAAAACCTTGGTGGAAACGCCTAGCGTAAAGCGTTCTTATGTGGTGTATGCAAACCCTAGTGACGAGTTTAATGCTTTTTGCTACAATTGGTCGTGTTATGTCTGTCAATCAAGGGGCCTTAGAGCTTTTTGGATGACGATGAACTAGCATACGTTATGGCCCATGAAATTGCGCATGGTGAGCACAAGGACATCGTTAATGGCCTTAAGAAACAAGTAGGTCTATCTACGGCTGTAAGCCTTGCTGGTAGTGGTGATGTAGGGTATTTTTATCTAATATTGCTGGCAATTATATGGCAAACCAAGTATTTACGATGAGCCAAGAGAAAAAAAGCGGATGAATTGGGTTTTCAAATTCTCAGTGAATCTCCGTATAACGTAGGCGGTGCGGCTGCTTCTATGGCAGTTCTTCGCAACAAATATGGCGATTTGTATCGTGAAGGTTTGAATCAAGTATTTACCCCTAATAATCATCCCAAGACGAGCAGTCGTGTGAAGGACAATATCGATCGCATGTATACCTATTCCGGTAATCACGTAAACGTCGATAATGGAGCTGTGTTTGTAAATGATGTGAATATCTATAGCCCTGCCAATAGTGGTCGTTATACAGGTGAAGAACGGGCTTATTTCATGGCTGGTAAATTGGCTCGCTTGTATCATAATGGTCAAATTCAGCCGGGCAGTGCTTCTTACACAGGTCCTACTGTAACCGTAGCAGGTCAATCTATCGTGACCACACCGAATGCGGATGTGGCGCTCATGGTGGCGACAAATTTAAATAACTCATTTGTGAAAGCCGCAGGCCCAGCGAAAAGGGAAACAGGCAGCAAAAACCAAGTAAGAAAAAAATCTAGTAAAAAAATAATTCGTATTTTTTTACTAAAGAATAATTTGTACTTTTACTAAGAAAATCGTATAAGTCGTAAGTGATATACGGAGAGAGACTACTTATGTTTAAAAAATGGGTTCTGTTACCTTATGTAGTGCTTGGAATTTGTCTTGCTATCGGCCTACTTATTGGGATGGCCCCGGATTTACTAGATGATGTCATACCTAGGCATGGCGTGATAGGCCGTATGTTGGCCTCCGCTAATCAGCGGAAAATAGAGGATAGCCGACATACTGTGATGGTGGTACCCGATTACGTGCGCCGTGTTGTCACATTGGGGGCAGGGACTGTTGACTTGGTTAGTGTGGCCGGCGAACCTTATATTGTGGCCACCGATGGATCTCCTTATAGCTCTAGTGCTGTTATAAACGGCCGTGTGCAGCCTACAGTGGAATCTATACAATCTTATGAACCGGATGTGGTAGTGGCACCGGACACAACGCCGCCAGGCTTAGTGGCATCGTTGCGTGCTGCGGGTATTCCCGTGTTTATTTACACCATGAAAGATAGCCTAAAGGATATAAGCCTTAATACGAGCAAGTGGCTAAGCTATTTAATAGTACAAGTGCAGAATCTTCGATTAATAGTTCTGTTATGAATGTCAAAAAACAGGTGGAGCCTCATAAAAATGATGTGAAACCAGTGATTGTGTTATATAATCCGACGCATGGTTTGTATCGTTCAGGTGTACTTCGGGATATGATTGAAATGATTCATGGCATCGATGGTGCAGGAAACTTGAAAATCATAGAGCGTGGTAAGGATCCTAATGTTCTATCTGATGTTTGGGACTATCGGGCGAGCAGCCCTACTTTCAACATGCAAGAAAACATGGGGACAAAAGCTGATTTAATTCGCATCAATCCAGATGTTATTTTTGTGCCAACGCGATATATAGATAAATTGCCTGACTATAAAGAAGATCTTAATGCGGTTATTAAGGATCCTGAGTTACAAAATGTGACGGCCATTAAAAAGGGGTATGTATATCCTGTCCATGAAATGCATATAATGAGCTATTCGTCATGGATGTACTTTGGGATGCAACAAATGTCGAAATGGCTATATGGAGATTGGTCGTATGATAATTTGTAAAATACCAAAGCGTGCCAGCTAATTAAGGATATAAGTCATATGCCGCTGTTGATAGTTTATAGTGAATACATCATAACGGTGAGTAGAGCATTACAAAGAGTACATCATATCATTTTGAAAGCATAGGAGGAGAGCTTGTGCAACTACGACGTTTAATGATTTTTTTGACCATTTGTATTGTGGGCCTAGTGATAGCAGCACTTGGTATGTACCATTCTTGGCAGGATTTTAAGAGTGGTGGTATTTGGGGACTATTGACCTCAAAAGGTCATTACTCCATGGTGGATGGTACGAGTGAGACCGTCATGCTAGACCATAAGGCGGAGCGTATCGTTGCAGTAGGACCTAATGCTGCGGATTTGGTGAGTGAACTAGCCGGTGATTCCGTCGTGGCTAGCACAGAGGCGCCGTACCAAGTTACCAATACTGTTAAGCAACGGGTGGCACCTAATGTAAATGCCATTGCTGCATTAAAACCAGATATTGTTATCATTGAAGATGCGAATGGATCGACAGAACTAGTTCGGCCTTTGCGGGATAAGGGCATCAAGGTAGCCTTGCTTAGAGCGCCTGAGACTGTGAAAGACGTAGAAGACCAAACTCGAAATGTGGGGCAATTACTAGGTAGAAAAGATAAGGCTGAAAGCCTCATCGGTACAATGATGAATTACATTCGCGATACAGAATCACTTCGCTTTGCGCGTCGTGATGAACCGAAGAAGACCGTTGCTGTGTATAACCAAAATGGTTTGTATGGCAAATCAAAGACCTTAGTTGCCGATATGCTTACCTATGTAGTGGTCGACAATGCAGCCATTAAATCGGGTGTAAGATTAACTGACTATGGCACAAAGGCGGACCTCATCAAGGCGGATCCTGATGTTATTATCGTGCCGATGGATACACGGGCACCCGACTATAATCGAGATGCGGTTTATGCAAGCTATTATAATGATCCAGCGCTAGCAAATCTCAAGGCTATAAAGAATAAAAAGATTGCCATCGTATCTAATGAATCAATGCTAGCTAAGACCTACCATGTAGGTCGAGGCATCTATAGCATGGCTCAAGTGGTGTACGAGCGTTAAATTGGTGCGAATGTAAAATTGATATGAGTGTTACATTGGTACGCGCGTTACATTATGTAATGAGGACGAGTGATTCATCCTCTGTAAGCCTTTGTTATATTTATGGAGGGAGTATAATTATACTCAGTTTCATAAAAGCTATAAAAAAATATTCATAACTCAAAACAAAGAGAATAAATATGTATTTAGGCACACTCCATAACAATATATAATAAGCTCTGATAATACTGATAAATACTGGAAAAAGCAGTCTATAGGAATAAGTTCTATAGACTGCTTTTTTATATATTCACAAGGTTAATGAATGTAATTTTTTTGAGTGTAATTATTGTTTTTTTCTTGAATAGAAATATGTTTTATATAGAATGGAAAAAAATCGTTATATATGTTATATATACAATAAAATGCATTGAATATGAATACCCATACAGGGTATAGGTTTATTGTACTAGCTATGGCTTTATGGAATAATAAACTAATTGAAGATTAATCGTAATTTGTCGATTAATGACTAACTTGTTGGTGTGTAACACTTGTTAGCGTATAAGTTATTACTGTAAATCTTAAAATGTATGGAGGTTATTATGGAGTATGCAATTCATCTTTTTAATGCGGGTGGCGTAGTCATGTATCCGCTAGTTTTATTTATGTTGGCAGCATGTACGATTTTATTTGAGCGAATTCGTATGTATCGTCGCATTGACAGTGAAATTCAACAATTGTCGTCTAGCATTGAAGCAGGTCGTAATGCGAATGATTGGATTGCATTAGAACAAGCGATTAAGAATAATGATGATGCGCTTAGTCAATTTGTAACACCGATTGTTGATTCCGTATATAACTTTGAAGGCTTAGAAAACCGCCTTCATGATGTAGTAGGGTATATGGATGAACGTTTAAAACGCGGTCTTAACTGGCTCAGCATGATGGTTACTATGGCTCCATTACTAGGCCTTTTTAGGTACTGTAGTGGGCATGATTCGATCCTTTGCTGCTGTTGGTGGTGATATCGGTGCCCCTACTGTTATTACTGGTGGTGTATCCGAAGCGTTGATTGCAACGGCAACAGGGCTTTCAGTAGCCATCGTAGCATTAGCCATCCACAGCTGGTGCACAAGTAAAGTAAATTATGATATTGCAAAATTGGAACAACGCTTAGGTTCTATCTTGGATTTATATATTAGGAGTCAACGATGAAACGTAGTTCAGTAGGGATACAAAAAGAACCTACCATCATGATTATACCTATGATTGATATTGTATTTTTTTCTTGCTCGTATTTTTTTCATGATGAGTACGTTATATATGAATACAGAGGAACAAATTCCGCTCAATTTGCCAAAGGCCTCTGCATCAACGGCAAAAACGATTGAGCCGATTACGATTTCGCTCACAGCTACTCATAAGATGTATTTGAACGAACGTGAAATTAGACCTGATGATTTGGGCAATGAAATTCAAGGCATCGTTGCGAAGGAACCACAACAAGCTTTATCGTCCGTGCATCTGAAGATATTGCGTATAAGGATGTTATTAGCATTTTGGATAATCTAAAGATGAGTGGTGCTCGATTTGTCAGCGTAGCGACAGAACGGAAGTGATCATATGGTGAGTAAACGATATGGCATTCCTTTTATCGCTGCATTGGTGGTCAACTTAGCATACTGGGGTGTTGTAGGCGATTTGTTCGGCCATTTAAAACCACCAGAAACGCCAAAGAAAGATTTGGTCATCAATCTTGACATGGTGCAACCAGAACCTCCTGAGCAGGAGAAGAAACAGCAAGAGAAAATTGTCTCTGATGATGAAGAAAATGCTGCGGGCGGTAAGTCGGGTAGTGTATTACCGGATTTATCTGGTAAACCGACACCTGGTTTAAAAGACCTTAACCCCTACTTAGGCGGCAATGAAACAGCTAGTGTGAACCTAAAAGGGAATACGGATAACCCGTTAGGCATACCTGGTAGCGGTGATGTTAAGGGTCCAGGTGGTGGCCCCGTTGGCAATGGTGGTAAAGCAAATGACGGCCCTGGTACACAGGACGGCAATCCTGGGACTAGTGATACGGAAGGTTCGGGATACTTTGATGCTTCTGGTTATATTGCTAGTTTAGATGCCAATAAAGTCATGCCAGCACAAGCTGTACGTAGAGGAATTACAGGGACAGTTACAATTAGGGTTTATTTTGATGGCGAAGGTAATTATGTAAGTGCTGAAATTGAGGGGAGTAGTGGTTCTAGCCTTCTTGATAATGATGCATTGGCACTGGCGGCTAGGTCCGGTGGTGCTACAAATACGACCGGAGAACCTAAATCAGACATTTTTTATATAAGATACGAACTTGAATAGAGATGTATATTATATATTTAAAATAGTTTTTAGTAGAAAATATAGGATGATGAGCGATATGAATAAACGTGTATATGTGGCCACAATGATGGCCTTACTTAGTATGAGTGTAAATGGTTATGCGGTAGATATGACAACTCATCAAAATCAAGAATCGTCCAATGTGATTAATGTTACCGCTAATCGCACAGCCCTTCTAGATTTGGATACACCTGTAGCGATGAATGTAATTACACCTGAGGATTTAAAAAATACTGGTGCTACCACTGCTTTTGATGCGGTGGCGACCGTACCAGGGGTAACAATAAATTCTTATGGTGCTGGCGGTGCCGATTTTGGTGGCATGGATAGCCGTACGAATATTCGAGGCCTTGACCGTGGTGCCCTTGTTCTTGTAAATGGCGTGCCTATGAACCTCAATGGCAAAGGTGGACTCGGCTCTATTCCTACGAGTGCCATAAAACGTATCGAAGTAGTGAAAGGAGCTGCTTCTACATTGTATGGTGCAGAGGCATTAGGCGGTGTTATTAACGTTATTACCAAGACTCCATCTACAGAGGGTGGCTCTGCTACAGTTGCTGTAGGTAATCGTGGGTCTAAACGTTTTGATATGTCATACGGTACAGATAAATTCATCGTTGGTATCGATAGAAAATATTGGGGCACACAGGATCCATCCACACCGATTCGCTACGACTATGCAGGTACTAAACACTACGATTACTATAGTACTCGCAACAAGGGCAATTCGTTGGGGCTCTTTATGAGTGGTAAGCTTTCAGATAAGGTAACATTGAATTTTAATCGTGCTGAAAGTAAGTCGTCCTTTGGTCTAATCAGTACGGAAACAAATCCGGTTAATCAAGCAAGACATTCTACGACGTATCATTATAAGGATGATCGCAATAATGCTTCCTTAATTTATAAGGACAAGGGTACTACAGGAACCTTGTTCTATAATGACCGTACGATGCGTGGTACGAGCCGGGCGCACAATACGTCCCAAGCTAAGGCGACTGAAACAAGCTATCGCGCACGTCAATATGGATTTGATGTACAGCATGAATGGGATTTTAGAGATGGTAAGGACTATTTAATCGCAGGTGTTACAGGTAAACAAGAAATCTATCATGCAACGGCTGTTCCTGTGTACGTTCATCCTAAACGCAATAGTTATGCTGTGTATGGTAGTTATTCTTATGAAATTAACCCTAAATGGACATCTATTGTAGGTTTGCGTTACACCATAATCGATGACCCAATTAGGGATCAACATGTGTTGACGCCACAATTCCAATTGTTGCACTCTATCAATAAACAATCCTCCATGTATGTGAACATAGGGAAAGCTTTTACAATGCCTAGTTTGAGCGATACATTCCGTAGCGTTAGCCGTCGTTATACAGCGGTAAGCAGCAAAAATCTCAAACCAGAAGAGGGTTGGAACTATGAAATTGGGTACAAGCGGATTAACAAAAAGGATGATTGGAAGGTTGATGTGTTCTATATGGATTTCAAAAACTTCTTCCAATGGCAACCGGATGCAAATGGTCGACCTTTGGTGCGCGTAAATGGCGGGAAATTCCGCAACGTGGGCATCGAAGCCGAATATGGTAGACGTTTATCCGACCGCCTCAAATTGAACGTGAGCGGATCTTACTCTAATCCAAGACAAAAAGGAAATGAATGAAAATTACTGGAAACAAGCGGCCCCTAAATTGCAATTCACTACAGGCATTCGCTATGAAAGCCCAACGTGGGAAGCAGGCACATCCTTTAGCTTTGTTACAAAACGGTTGCGCAATCGAGATGGTGGCTTAAACCCTAATATTGCCCTTTGGAACGCTTATGTGGGCTATCATTTCAATAAGGATGCAACACTTCGTCTAGATGCACGCAATTTGTTAGACCGTCACAACGTTATCACCAATGGGGATTATGAATACTGGGGTGACCCATTCACATATGAATTGAGCTATACACAAAAAAGTTCTAATATTTATTTGTAGAGATTTATATAAAATCCAGTACTGATAGGGGGTATGGGTTTTGTGCGGTTTCTTTAAATGTGTAATAATACAAATATGTACTTTTTTTATGAATAATTCGTGTGTGTTATGAGGGGTTTGTTATGAATAAACAAATGAAACGACGTACGTCTCTACTTATCTGTATGGCTTTGATGGGTTTAACTGTGAATGCTTATGCAGCAGATGTAACTGCTACATCATCTGACACAGAAACACATGTTATCAATGTTACTGCAAATCGTATGGCGCTTATGGATTTAGATACGCCAGCAGCGATGGATGTCATCACTGAGCAAGATATCATGAATAGTGGTGCTAAAAAAATGCTTTTTGATGCGGTTAATATGGTGCCAGGTGTTACGTCCTTCTCCTATGGTGCATCGGGGCTCGAATACGGTGCTATGGATAGCCGTGTGAATATCCGTGGCCTCGAACGGGGGTCTTTGATTCTCGTAAATGGCGTTCCCATGAACCTTAATGGTAAGGGTGGTCTTAGCTCTATTCCAACGGACTCTATTGCTCGTATTGAAGTATTGAAGGGGGCTGCATCTGCTCTCTATGGTTCTGATGCAATGAGTGGCGTTGTAAATGTTATCACTAAGACACCTAATAAAGAAGGCGGTTCTGCTACCGTTGCAGTTGGTAATAGAGGCAGTCACTCCTATCGCGTAAATTATGGTACGCCTCGTTTCTTGATTGGTGTAGAACGGGGCTTCTTTGGTGAACAAGATCCTTCCACACCAGTTCGTACAGACTCAGTCGTTCGCCCTCGTGGCTATGAGTATTATACGGCTCGTGAAAAAGGTAATTCCTTGGGCCTATTTATGAGTGGTAAGGTGAACGACAAGGTGACATTCAACTTTAGCCGCTTTGAAGGTAAATCTGCTTATGCACAGGTGAGTACTGAAAGTAACGTAACAAACCGCAATCGTCACTCTACTACATATGCCTATGATGATACGAAAAATAATGCATCCTTGATTTCAAGGATGATAATACAACAGCAACTCTTTTCTATAATGATAGAGATTTGAAGGGTAAAAACCGGAAACATAATCTTTCATCCTACACATCTAATGATAGTAACTATATTGCTCGCCAATATGGTTTTGATGTGCAACACGAATGGGATTTCCGAGGTGGAAAGGACTATTTAATTGCAGGTGTGCTCGGTAAGAGAGAAACGTACCGCACTACATCAGGTCCCGTCTATGCAAGTCCTCATCGTCATAGTCTTGCTCTATACGGTAGCTATTCCTATCAAATCAATCCAAAATGGACTACTGTTCTAGGCTTACGTTATACGGATATCAAGGATCCTGTGAAGAATCAACAAGTGTTGACGCCACAATTCCAGTTAAATCATACAATCAATAAGGAATCATCCCTGTATATGAACGTAGGGAAGGCTTTCACCATGCCTAACCTCAGCGATACATTTAAAACTGTAAATCGACAATATCAATCGGTTAGCGGTCGTAATTTAAAGCCTGAAGAAGGTTGGAATTATGAATTGGGCTATAAGCATATTACAAAAAAGGATAGTTGGAAGGTTGCCGCATTCTATATGGATTTCAAAAATTTCTTCTCTTGGAAACCAGATAGCAATGGTAAAATGACGATTCGCGTTAATGGTGGCCGTTTTAGAAATGTTGGCGTTGAGGCGCAATATGGCCGTAAATTAACAGATCGCTTGAAAGTAACTGTGGGTGCAGCGTATATGAATCCTAAACAACGGGAAATCGATAAGACCTACTGGGAACAAGCAAATCCTAAGTTGCAATTTACAGGGGGCATTCATTACAACAGCCCAACATGGACTGCTGGTTCAAGCCTTAATTTCGTAACGAAACGCTTGAAAAACCGCGATGGCGGCATCAATCCTAACCTCGTGGCTTGGAATGCCTATGTAGGCTATCAATTCAATGAACATTCATCCTTGCGAATCGATGCACGGAACTTGCTCAATCGTCACAATGTTATCTCCAATGGCGATTGGGAATACTGGGATGAGCCATTTAACTACAAGGTTAGCTACACATATAAATTCTAGAGTAATAGATTGGCTTTAAATTAGGATAATTATTTAGACTAATCATTTACTGTCGGTTATAACTATACAAGGAGTATCATCATGAATAAGAACATTAGGTTTCTCATATGTTTGATGGTACTCTTTTGTGTATGTATAACAGGTTGTGGACCACTTGTGTCCTATAATGAGAGTTCCCATACGCCTCATACGCGGTATGTTGACAGTTACGATGGGGTTCGTGTAGCAGTACCTGAAAATCCAAAGCGCATTTTAGCATTGTCCTCTGCATTTGATACGATTTTATTAGGTCTTGTAGAACCAGACCGCTTGGTTGGTATCAATAAATTGTCCACCTATGAGGATTACTCTTTAGAAGCGAAACGGGCCAAGCAGGTTAAGCCTGTTATGAGTTCCTATCCTCTAGAGAAGATAATTGCTTTGAAACCAGATCTTGTTATAGCTCCAGATTATACATCTGCTGATGTTATTTCTGGCTTGCGCCATATGGGCATTGCAACAGTTGTCGTATCATCGGACTCTACAGTAGAAGGGGTTATTAAAAAAATATAAAGGATGTTGCGTATATCGTAGGAGAAGAGGAAAAGGGGCAGTTTTACGATCAAAAGATACATCGTGAGTTAGATGAAATGAAGCGTCTAGGCGCATCCATACCTCTAGAGCAGCGCAAGACAGTTCTTTTTGTGTCCTCTATGGATGGTTATACGGGAGCGGGCAGTCTCTTTGATGATATGTGTAAATACATAAGTATTTATAATGCACCTAATAAGATTGGCTTACCGCCACGGATACCCTTTGGGGAGGAACGTGTGTTAGTTATGAATCCAGATTTTATCTTTATTCCGTCCTATAAGGGGATGGATAAGGGGTTAGCAGATAGATATTTAGCAAATCCAGCCTTTCAAAATCTGCCAGCTATAAAAGAACATCGCGTTAAGCCTTTACCGGCAGCATACTTATATACTATGAATCAGCATATCGGCGAAGCGATGCTTGCTATTATGCATACTGTGTATCCTCAGTTAGAAAAGGAGTTCTCATGAGTAAACAGAAAAAACGAATCATGGCGATAACTCTGATTGGGGTATTACTATGTGTTGTAAGCCTCTTGGCACTACATGTAGGAACGATTATGATTCCTATTGGCGGGGGCATTCAAAGCATTTTAAATGGTATGGGGATACCGGTTCATTTTACAGCTCCGATTACAGCTGAACAAGAGGCGGTATTGTGGTTTATCCGTATGCCACGTCTCATCATTGGTCTCCTTGTAGGTGGTGCATTAGCCTTGGCTGGTGCGGTTATGCAAGGTGTTTTCTCCAACCCATTAGCGGATCCTGGCATTATGGGTGTATCCGCAGGGGCATCCCTTGGCGCAGTGATCGCCATTGCTCTTGGGCGTAACATCTCTCGGCATGTTTTACATGCCCGCCTTTTGCCTTTGTAGGGGCCTTTGTATCTGTTGGGATTACTATTCTTTTGACCTTGCGCAATAACAAGTTAGACACGACAACCTTATTGCTAGCAGGTGTAGCCGTTAGCATGCTCCTCGGTGCTTTTACATCGGGTATTTTGACGATGATTAATGAATATCGGTTGCGTGAATTCCTATTCTGGATGGTAGGCGGTCTTGATTTCCGTCGTTGGGATCATGTGGCACTAGCTGTAGGGCCTATCATGACGGGCAGCGTTATTCTGATGCTGCTCGGTCGTCATCTTAATGTACTCGTTCTCGGTGACACAGAAGCACGTGCATTGGGCTTACCTGTTATGGTGTACCGTATGCTATTCTTATTCCTTGCATCCGTTGTTACAGCTACTGCTGTATGTGTCAGCGGTTCCATTGGCTTTTCGTAGGCCTTGTGGTTCCTCACATTGTCCGCCTCTTGGTAGGGACCGGATCATCGCATATTACTGCCGATGGCAGCTGTTGGAGGGAGCATTATTTCTCGTATTCTGTGATACATTGGGTCGCAGTTATAGCACAACCTAGTAGAAATTCGCGTTGGTATCATGACAGCTCTCTTAGGGGCACCATACTTTTTTTATATTTGCTTCATCGCTTGCGCAGTAAAGGAGGGGCCTAATGAAATTAGATGTTCAATCACTATCCGTTACATTAGGGGAAAACCACATTCTAAAGGATGCGTCCTTCTCTATTGATAGCGGTGAATTTGTCGGCATTATCGGCCCTAATGGTTCTGGTAAAACGACGTTGTTAAAAAAACCTTGCGTGGACTCTATCCTATTTCTGGAGGCCAGGTTTTTGTGGGATGGTAAAAGCATCGCCTCTTTGAGTGACAAGGAAATTGCTCATCATGTGGCATACATGCAACAATCCGTTAATGTGTCCTTTGATTATGAAGCCATCGATATCGTGATGACAGCCCGTTATCCGTATCTGAAATGGTGGCAACAAGAGGGACCAGAGGATAAAGCAATCGTAGAAAAGGCCATGAAAGAAGTGGGCGTGTACCATCTGCGTAATCGATCTGTACAGTTCCTCAGTGGCGGCGAGCGTCAACGGGTATTTCTGGCAAAGGCGTTGGCACAACAAACAGAGGTTTTATTATTAGATGAACCGACGGCTGCTCTTGATTTGGTGTATGCTGATGATATCTTTCACGAAGGTCGTAGATTATGTGACGAAGGCAAAACGATTCTAATCGTCGTCCATGATTTAGAATTGGCTGCCAAATATTGTACTAAGCTCGTCTTGGTTAGCGATGGTCATATAGTCGATGTAGGAACGCCTCGTGAAGTGCTGACTGCAGAGAATCTACGAAACGCATTCCATCTATCGGCAGCGGTCTACGATGATCCATACTTTAAAACAACAACGTATCTTTGTATTTCCAAGAGGGACTACGGATATTGAAAGCGTATAAACAGACTAATGCAAGTACTGACATGTCTATCGATCCAGACCTGCAATAAGTATCTTGGGTTAGATAGTTAGTTATTTTTTTATATTACTAATTTTATTTTTTTGGCTACATCCTTGTATTGCGATTCCGAATGAGGTCAGACTTATGTTATATCCATTTACTGCTATTGTTGGTCAAGATGAAATGAAGTTGGCCCTGTTACTCAATGCCATAAATCCATCTATCGGTGGTGTGTTAATCGAGGGGGAAAGGGCACTGCCAAATCTACGGCTGTCCGCGCTTTGGCGAACCTATTACCCCCTATGGAGACAGGGGCTACGGCCATGACCGTTGTGGAACTTCCTATTAATGCTACAGAGGACCGTGTTGTAGGGTCTATCAATTTAGAAAAAGCACTACAGGACGGTGTGAAAGCTTTTGAGCCAGGCATTTTGCACGCAGCACATCAAAACATTCTCTATGTAGATGAGGTTAATCTATTAGATGACCATATTGTAGATATTTTACTTGACGTAGCAGCTATGGGTGTCAATACGGTAGAGCGTGAAGGGGTGAGCCACTCTCATCCATCTCGCTTTATCCTCGTAGGAACAATGAATCCCGAAGAGGGCGACCTTAGACCTCAGCTGCTAGATCGTTTCGGTTTATCCGTCATGGTCTATGGTGAGCATGATCCAGCACAACGGATGGAGGTTATCAAGCGCCGTCTTGCCTTTGGCGACGACCCGGTAAGTTTCGTAGCGTCTTATGCGGAATCGGAACAAGCATTACACGAACGCTTATTACAAGCTCGTGAATTATTGCCAAGCATCATTCCCACCGATGAGATATTGTTGAAAATTGCAAGCATTAGTATTGGTGTTGGCGTTGATGGTCATCGTCCAGATATTACGATGATGCACACCGCTCGTGCACACGCAGCCTTTCACGGTCGCCATCAAATCACAGAGAGCGACCTCAAGATAGTAGCACGATTAGCATTGAAGCACCGTTTACGTCGTTTGCCATTTGAGGAGCAAGGTCACGATGAAGACCGCATTGATACAGTGGTAACGGCTGTGCTTGAGGGCTAGCTATGGAAACATCTGTACAAGAGGCCCTCAAAATAGGCCTTGTAAACAATCAGATTCATACTCTCGTTATTTCTGGTGGTACTGGTGTGGGTAAAAGTTATATCCTTCGCCAGTGCCTCGAGGCGTGGCATATTCCCTATCGTTTGATACCTGTGTATGTAGAAAATTCACAATTACAAGAGACTATCGATTTTGAAGCGTCCCTAGAGCAGGGCAAGATGATTATGTCCGCAGGTCTTTTAGATGACACTAGCACTCGATGCTGGGTTGTCGATGATGGGCACGTTCTGGCACCTGAGGTTCGTCATGCCTTATTAGTAGAGGCGAAGCGACGTCAAATACTGCTCATCATGACTATCAATCATGAAGATAGAACACTAGATGATGCGGAGTGGGAACTCGTCGATGTGCATGTATCTATGGCTGCACCTACACTAGAATCTCGAGTTGCTATTTTGCAACAAAATCAAGAAGAAATCCAATGTGGTGATGTATCTATAGCAGGGGATAATCAATCAGACTTGGACGATGCCTTATGTGAGGAGGAAACTAGCTCAATAGATGTTATTTCAGCTGAAGATATGTTATCTCTCATAGTTACTAAACGAGTTCAGAATATTGCTGTTTCGGATGCTATGCTTTCACTAGCCATATCCTATGCACTACAAGCACGCACCGTAGGGCATGGTGCAGAATACGTATTGCTGCAAGTTATGAAATCTCTTGCAGTTCTTGATGGCAGCTCGTACTGCAAGCCCAATCCATGCAGACCGAGCCGCTTTTATATGTTTTTGCCCCATCGTATGAAGCGAGATGAAGCATCAGAATCTCAATCATCACAAGGGGATAATGAAAGTAGTACAAACGACCAAAAATCAGTTGCAGAAGAATACTGAAATAGCAGAGGACTCTGATGTAGATAACTCGAGTAATTCGGGTGAAGAAGATTTCTAATGGTGATGAATCCAATCCCCAATGAATCAGATAATTCCAATAATGATATAAGTGGTACCGAAGATGGAGCGTCTAATCAAGACGTATCCGGCAACGCTAATCAAGAAGAAACGAGCGACACTAATGACGCTAACCCTAAGGAACCTGATAGTTCTGATTCAAGAAGCACTGATGCTGATGTATCTAACGGACTATCTTCTGTATCCTTGCCTGATACTGTTGCCCGTATAGCTAACCAGATGTTTCATTGGAAATTGCAGTCTTATAAGACAGTAGACCGCCAGTATCGCAAGGGCTCAGGTCGTCGCCTCATGACCAAAACAAAGGATACGAGAGGGTCGCATGATTCGAGCCTATCAAGATGAACATGCTCTTGAGGACTTGGCCTTAGTCGATACATTGCGAGCGGCAGCACCTTACCAACGGTTGCGAGCTACTGTTAAGGTGGAACAAGAAACACAATCTACGCAGTCTCTGCCATTAGAACAGCAAGAAGCTAAGGGATTATCTATAGTGATAAAACCACAGGACTATCGCCGTAAAGCTCGAGAAAAAAACGTATTGGCGCATATCAACTATTCGTGGTGGATGCGAGCGGTTCTATGGCGGCACGTCATCGCATGGAGGCCACTAAAGCAGCTATTTCTCAGTCTCTTGCGAGATTCCTATATCCACCGTGATTCAGTAGGACTCATTGCGTTCCGCAAGGAGTCGGCAGAGGTATTATTGCCGTTCACGCGCAGCGTGGAGCGAGCCGAGCGACTGTTAGCCTCTATGCCTACAGGCGGTAAAACGCCATTAGCTCACGGTTTACGCATGGCCTACACCATGTGCGATAGATTGTTGCGTGCCCATCGGGCAGAACGCATTCAGATTATATGTATCACCGATGGTCGAGCTACGTCGGGGGATTCTGAGGATCCCGTAGCAGAGGCTAAACAATGGGCTCGTATTCTTGGTACCTTGCCTGTAGATTGTATCGTTATCGATACGGAGACGGGCTTTATCAAGCTAGGCCTAGCTAAGGAATTATGTAAATTAATGAATGGCAGTTATTATGCCATGGATACTATTACGGCGGATGATATTTTACGAGTATCGCGGAGGTAGATCATGAGTCGTCTCATGTATATTTCTAATTTAGGAAAACAAATTCAATATATAGAAAAGGCCGTTGCCACCTATCCTGAATTGATACAAGGCGAGGTGGATATATGCAATATGAAAAAGGCCCCTCTGGGATGAGGGCTTTGAAAGCCGCCTACGCGCTGCAGATGTCGTTCTCGTAACGAATATGGGGGTTGGCTTAGATTCGCCATTTTTAGAACGTCTAGAGCGTTGGCTGTATGCACATCATCCTAAGTATTGGATTGATGTGGTAGAGCCTAAGAAAACAGATATCCTCTATCGCAATATAGACGAAAATCAACGGAGATTTCTTGAAAGCTATCGCCGCACCAGTGGCGTCATGAACTATGTGCGCCTTATTAACGGTGCTTTCAGTACAAAACCAATCTCCGAATGGGAAGAACCTGACCACATTCTGTGGCAAGCCATCATGGGCCGCGATGGAAATATCTACGAAACCTATGATGAGTTCATGGAGGCCGAAGGAAATCCAGATTGGCCGTCTATCGCGGTGTATTTCTATCGAGACGAATGGATTATGGGGGATATTGAGTATCAACAGGCCTTATTCGAAGAGATTTATAAACATCAGTACAATCCGATTATCTTTTATGGACAGTATGGCTCGAATCCTCGTGTAGGCATTCCTAATATGAAGCTGTCCATGAATCATCTCTTTGGTAAGGATGTATTCCCTTTTGATGTGCTCATAAATACTTGTAAATTCTCCTATCAGTCCTTAGGGGCGCAAACTTTGGAGGAATTAAAGTTACAGGATGTGCCTATTATTCAGGGCTATACCATATACATGGATGAGAAAAACCTGGGCTGCAGACCCGCAAGGTGTGACGCCTTTGGACGTGAATTTATCCATATCACAACCGGAACTAGATGGCGTCATTCAAGGTGGCGTTGTGGCGTGTCAAACCTTTGATGAGCATGGTCACTATGTGTATCTACCTGTAAAAGAACGCATTGCTGCTATTGTAGAGCGGGCCATTAAATGGTCTAAATTACGACATATTCCAGTATCGGAGCGAAAGGTAGCTATTATCCCTGCATAACTATCCGCCTAAAAAAATTCCAATATTGGGTCCGCTGCAGGACTTGATACGCCTGAATCGGTACGACGACTATTACAGGTCATGCAAGACGAGGGCTATACCGTAGATACTGTGCCAGAAACGAGTGCAGAGTTGATGGATATAGTCACATCTCATATGACGAATGACAGGTCTATGCTCACTGATGAGCTCTTAGCTTCTGCAGAAGGGCGTTTGAGTAGTGCTGATTACAAAGCGTATTTTGAAACGCTGCCAGCAGATACGCAAAAGTCTATGCTCGAGTCTTGGGGTGCGGCGCCTGGAGATGTATTCGTCTACGATGATGAGGTTATTATTCCAGGCTTTCGCCAATGGCAATCTATGGATTACGGTGCAGCCACCTCGTGGATTTGGGGAAAATGTATCTGCTATTTATCATGACCCCTGTTTACCACCACCGCATCAATACTTGGCGTTCTACCACTGGGTTCGGAACGTCTTCGAAGCAGATGCAGTCATTCATGTAGGTACTCATGGTTCCTTAGAATGGCTCCCAGGTAAGGGAGCAGGCCTCAGTGCTAGTTGCTATCCTGAAATTGGTATATCCTCGTTACCTAATATTTACCCGTACTGGACGACTATTATTGGTGAAGGTATCCAAGCTAAAGCGGCGTAGCTCCGCTTGCTTTAGTAGGGGCACTCTGTCGCCACCGATGACGACGGCTGGTCTATATGATGAGTTTGAAGAACTAGAAGCCTTACTCGATGAGCATAGTCATTTTGAGCAAGAGCATCCTGAGAGTGTATCGGATATAGAGAGCGTGATTCGAGAGAAAGCCATGGCGTGTCATCTCATCGATGAAGAACAAGGCGCTGCGATGGAGATGGACGATCTTATTACAGCTGTCCATGAAAAGTTAAGCGACCTAAAGCATATGCAGATGAGAAATGGCTTGCACATTTTAGGGCAGGGACCTGAAGGTGTAGAGCTAGAGGAATTTATTACCTCCATTGTACGGACGCCACAAGGGGATATTGCATCGGGTCTTGAAATCTTAGCCGAAGAATTAGGGTTATGATTGGTCCTATATAGAGCAACATGCAGGGGACGTAAATGACGAGGGGATTCGCTATAGTCACATCATTGATCAAATTTGGAATGAACTGCGTGCGTTTGTAAGGTATGTGGTGAATACACCAGATTATACAGTACCAGAACGGCTAGCGCCTTTGGCTGCAGTCATTGTGCGCGAGTATATACCTAAATTAGGGCAAACAAAGAATGAGATTACATCCATTTCGCAGGGCTTGCAGGGAAAATATGTTGAACCCGGCCCTGGTGGGAGCTCCTTCCAGCGGTCAAGTTGATGTATTGCCTACGGGGCGTAACTTCTATGGCCTCGATGAACGGGCACTACCCACAAAGATTGCTTATCAGCTAGGGATAGACTTGGCAGACCAAGTCATTGCTGACTATATCTTAAACGAACAACGGTACCCTGAAACGGTAGGCATCATTCTCTGGGCTAGTAGCAACTCTAGAAGTCACGGTCAGTGCTTGGGTGAATTTCTTTACATGTTGGGCGTTCGCCCCTAAATGGCAGTCCAATGGTCGCATTTCAGGCCCTAGAGGTGATTCCTTTAGAAGAATTACAACGACCTCGTATCGACGTAATGGGGTCGCATCAGTGGCCTCATTCGAGATATGATGCCTACTGCCATTAGTTGGCTTGATAAGGCCGTGGAAATGGTGTCAGAACTAGATGAGTCCCCAGATGATAACTATGTAAAAAAGCATATTCATGATGATGTAGACTGGCTCGTGGAGCAAGGTGAGGATCCTTTGTTGGCTACTAAAAAGGCGCGACTCCGTATCTTCGGTGACCCGCCACAGGCCTATGGCACCGGTGTAGGCGCCTTGATAGAAGGCAAAAACTGGCAGTCCGTAGAAGATATTGCACAAGTGTATAGCAAGTGGAGTAGCTTTCACATACACAAGGATATTCCTCAGGATATGAGGCTATTCCAACGTCGATTAACGACCATGGATGTGACCATTAAGAATGAAGATAATCGAGAAACTCATATTTTGAGTGCAGACGATTATTATAGCTATCATGGTGGTCTCATTGCAGCAGTGCGGACTGCAAAGGGCAGTGCGCCTCGCGCCTATGTGGGGGATAGCACCGACCGTAGTCGCGTTGTGATGCGGTCCTTGTCGGATGAGTTCCGCCGTGTTGTGCAAGGGGAAACACAGAACCCGAAATTCATTCAAGCTATGATGAATCATGGTTACAAAGGTGCATCGGATATGTCCAATGTGGTATCCCATAGCTTTGGCTGGGATGCGACGAGCGATATAGTGCCCGACTGGGTCTATGAAGGTTATGCTAACAAGTATGCTTTAGATACAACGGTGCAAGACTGGATGCGTGATGTAAATCCGTGGGCCTTGCAGCGCATTGCGGAAATTTTTGTTAGAAGCCGCTCAACGTGGCTACTGGGATGCATCTCCAGACGATGCTAGAGGATTTGCAGTCCTTATATATTTCCATAGAAGGTGTTATAGAAGGTCGTTAGTATGAAACAAAGAATATCTATTATATGTGCCATAGTAATGATGGTACTTCTGGTGTTCGGCTGTGGTCCTAAACAGCTGGAAACTACGGGTGCCACACATCAGGTGACGGATGGTACAGGCACTGTTGTTACGGTGCCGACTGAACCTAAGCGTATCGTTCCTATCGCTGCTAGCACAGAGGATATAGTCCTATCCTTGGTTGATCCAAGCCGCGTAGCCGCTGTTGGTACGGTACCTAATAATGTGCCCGACGCGTCGGCTAAGGTAGAGAAACATGTGAAAGCATCTGCTGAGTCCATGCTCTCTGTACAGCCAGATTTAGTATTAGTACCCAATTGGATGTCTCCCAGATGCGATTGGGGAAATGCGCAATATGCAGATTCCTGTTTATGTATATAAAGACGCCTACTACGGTAGAAAGAAGCAAAAGCTACTATTCATGAGATTGCCGAGCTATTACATGCATCTGATGAATCCATGATAGCCAGCATGGATGCAGATTTGAAAAACTGTAGAAGAATTGGCCAATAAGCATAGTGGTGAACGTCCTTTTGGTGGCGTTTTTATTCCCAATTTGGCTTTAACAGGCGGCAAGGGGTTCTACCTTTCGATGATATGTGTAACTACTTTGAAAGGTAAACAATGCAGCCGCTCAAATAGGGTTTAGGCCCTTTTGATAATGGGACGAGAGAGGATTTAATAAAATCTAACCCTGATATTATTTTTTTATTCCTTCTGTGGCCTATACATCAGATGGCACTACGCCAGCAACGGCAGAACAGCTTTATTCTGATCCCAGCCTTTGCAAGGTGTTAAGGCCATCGTCAATCGTCGTGTATTTCTTGTAGATTCTTCACAGGTTATGAGTTATTCTCAATTTCATGACTCGTGCAATGGTATCTATGGCACAAAAATATTTATAGTATGTAATTTGTAGTTTGATGTGTATGGAGGTTTTTTTATGAAAGTATCAAAGAAACAACGTTTATCTCTGTATGTGGGATTAGCTCTTGTATTTGGTAGTACAATTAGCGCACCTAGCGTATGAGCTGCTGATGCACAAGATTCTCATACCATTGTCGTTACTGCAACGCGCAGTGAACAACAACTTTCACAAGTACCAGCTAGTGTATCCGTATTGACTGGTGATGATGTGCGTGAACGTCATGCAACAAACATGAACGAAGCTATGCGTGTCGTTCCTGGTGTTGACGTTAAATACTTATGGTGGCGGCGTAGGGTATACGAACTCTAATGCATTCCGCATTAATGGTTCTGAACAGGTATTGTATTTAGTGGACGGCATCAATATGGGCGCGGCTGGCGTGAATCCGCCAATGACGATTTTGAAAGATATGTCTAGCATTGACCGCATCGAAGTACAACGCGGTGCCGGTTCTACCTTATACGGTTCTGGCGCTATCGGTGGTGTTGTGAACGTAATCACTGCAAAACCTGAGGAAGGCGTTCAAACTAAGCTTCGCATGATGGGCGGCAGCAATGATTTAGAACAATACGCTCTCTTGAACGAAGGTAGCAAAAAGGATTGGTACTGGCGTGTAGGGTACCAAAAAGATATCATCGGTTCTTATAAAGATGGTCATGGCAAACGCATTCCGCAACATGGCAACAGCCATACTGGTTCCTTCATGGTAGGCAACAAAATCAATGACAAAAATGATGTGAAGGTATTCTATGATACCTATCGCGGTGATGCGATGTATTCTGACCATATGGGGCGCCTAAATCACATTCGTTACGGTACAGAAGCAAGTGATTCCTTCCGTGCTGTTTGGAATAATAACATCAATAAACGTTGGAGCCATCAATTATACGTATTAGATAATCATTATAAAACTAAATATGATGGTTATTTAACAGATATTAAGACTCGTACGTTTGGTGACCAAGTGACGTATAAAGCAAAAGATCATACCATAGTTGGTGGTATTGATTGGCGTCAAGATAAGGTGCTTAATATGGGTGGTGTAAAACTTACGAACACATCTTACTTTGTACAAGATGAGTGGAAGGTTGCTCCAAAATGGACTGTCATACCAGGTGTTCGCGTTGACCATCACTCCGCATTTGGTACACATACATCTCCATCCATTAGCGTTGGCTACGATGTGAATGCTAAAACGAATGTATATGCAGCGTATAAAGAATACTTCTTGGCTCCTACACCATATCAACTCTTTGATGGCACAAATGGCAACCGCAATTTGAAACCTGAAACAGGTCATGAATGGAGCTTAGGTGTTCATCATAAATTCGGTAAAACTTGGAACAGCAATCTCAGCTTCTTTAGTCGCAGTACAAAAGATAAAATTGGTTGGGTAATGACAAACCCTGCAGCGTTCTCAGGTGAATACCGCAATTTTGATACAGAAAAGGCGCATGGTATCAATGCAGATGTACGCAAACAATTAACGAAACATTTATCTGCCCGCCTCGGTTATACATATACTCATATTGATGCAACACCAACACGTAAAGCAAATCGCGATGGCTATATTCCTAAACATGCGGTTAATGCAGGTCTCGATTACAACGATGCTAAATGGGATGCTCATTTAGACATTCGCGGTATCATCGACCGTCCAGGTCCTGCGGCTAATATCTTCCCTCGTACAACATATTGGATTACTGATATTAGTGCTAACTATCGCGTGCGTGAAAATGTGACTGTATTTGGTCGCATCAATAACCTATTTGATACATACTATGCAGAACAATCTAGCGTTCGTTGGGGCCACGCTGGTGATTGGTGGCCAGGTCAAGGTCGCAACTTCCGCTTTGGTGTAGAGGTTACAATCTAAGAATTGTATAAAAAAATAAGAAAAATTGATAAGACTATTAGTTAATATGATAAAACTATAGATTTTCTATAGTAAAAACCTCTATAATAGGATGTATCTATATATATCCATGTATATGTATCATTTTTAGTAAGAGGAGTTGGATTCTGTATGGAACTACCGGTTTTATCCCCGTATATGATGGCTCGCAAGCCGTCCGGGATCCGCATGGGGCAAATTAAATTTTTGGAACGAAAGGACCCACCTGTTTTGGTAAATGGTTCAATTGGCAATGTTATGCGTCCTATGCATCCCGCCATGCAGCGCCGACTATTTACATTAGGAAGTACTAATAGTCCTTTCAGTACAGGCATCGTACCATATGTGCCTACGACGGGAACCGATGAATGTCGCGAAGCATTTTTGCATATTTTGCGCAGTCAAGGCTTTGATACAACGGGCCTTAATGTACTCGTTACAGATGGTGCATCCATGGCGATGGAAATCATCATGCTCGGTGTTTGTGGCGGTGCAGGTGAAGAGGAACGTCCTCTATTGATGTTCAATCCGTCCTACACGAACTATGATGCTGTAGGTCAACGTATTGGCCGTAAAACAGTGGCTGTAGAACGTAGCCTTAATGAAAATGGCGAGTTCGAATTGCCATCTATCGAAACCGTGGAAAAACGCATTATGGAAACAAAAGCCAGGTGCACTCTTGATTATCCCTTATGATAATCCAACGGGTCAGCTATTCAGCAAGGAAACCTTGATTGAATATGCAACATTGTGTGTAAAACACAATTTATGGATTATTTCCGACGAAGCCTATCGCGAATTGGCATATCAAAAAGGTAAAGAAACATCTAGTATTTGGACATTTGACCAACAAGGATGTTCCTGGCATCGAAGGTCGTCGTATTAGCCTTGAAACGGCTTCTAAGGTATGGAATGCTTGTGGCCTTCGCATTGGCGCTATCATTACGGACAATGCATTGTGCTATGAAAAAAATCCGTTGCTGAATATACAGCAAACCTTAGCGCTAATACACTTAGGTCAATATTTTTTTGGTGCCTTAGCACATGAAAGCTACGCTGAGCTTCATAACTGGTATGAGCAACAACGTGATTACTACCGCCAAAACGATCTTTGAACTTTATCAAAGGCTTTTCAAGGATGTTGAACCAGAGTTCATCATTTCCAATCCAGAAGCGTCCATCTATTTCGTTATCGATGTACGCAATGTGGCAAAACCTGGATTTGATGGCGTAGAGTTCGCTGCTTGGTGTGCTGAACATGGCCGGGTAACCTTGGACGATGGCAATGACTATACATTGCTCATGGCTCCGCTAAATGGTTTCTATAGTGGCTTAAATGGCGACAATAACCCTGGTAAAACACAACTTCGCGTATCATTTCTGCGAAAAACCCGGAACTTTTAAAACTAGCGCCTGTATTGCTATCTAAATTATTTAGAGCATACGAAGCGCAACGATAAATAAAATGGATATAGAACTATATGCTGCATTAACAGACTCTATTGAGTATGCATTAGATGAGGCTGATTCTGCGGCAAAAGAAAGTAAAGTTAGATTCTCTGGCACCGATGTTTTTCGTCGTGTAAGGGAGAGAATCGATAGAACAGAAAAATAAATGTAAAAGGAGCTATAATGCTGAGAATAACTTTGGCATTATAGCTCCTTTTTGATCCCTATAAAGCAATGATAGGGATGTGGTATTTAGGTGTTATCGTTTTTCATGGTCGAGTCCCTTAGTTGAGATATCCTATAGCTCTGTTCTTTTTGCTTTAGGCATAGAACTATCCTCTATTGATGGATAGGATGTATCGTCTAAGGTTACTGTTTCCAATAATTTGTCGATATTATCGGCTTGGATGGATACTTCTTTATTGTACCAGTCGCCAAACTCGCGGATAACTTTTTCATTGCGTCTATAGTAGGTGTATTGGTCAATTTTGCGCGATTCTACAAGGTCTGCACGTTCTAGCATAGTCATAAATGTGGATACAGACGATTGCGATACACCACAGCGCTTTTGAATACTTTTAACGCTGACGCTGTTTGAAAAGTCGATGAGAGTATTAGTGTGTACTTGAACACCGAATTCTTGCTCGGGGTGCTTCAACCACAATATAATATCTAACCGATGGGGATTTGATAATGCCTTTAGAATTCTTTGCGGATCCATATGGCCTCCTTTTTTAGGTACATACTAAATATTGAGTGCCTTACTTTGACCGTGGTCTTGCATTATGCGGTCGTATTATACGTGTCTTGCTCCGTATATATATACTTTCTTAATATTATCATACGCCAATTTTTGTGTGAAAGCTAGAAAAATTTATAAATTTTTATGGGGGTGGAGGTGAGGGCTTCCAAAAGTCTCCACCGGCCGGGTCTGACTTCGCCCTACGGGCTTCGCAGGGCCAAAGTCGTCTTTTGGAAGCCCACACCTCCTTGCCAAAAACTTTAGGTGTGGAGAACAGGGCCAAAGTCGTTTTTAGAATCCCCCTACAGCCTCTCTAAAAACTTTATGTGGGAAAGGGGAAGGGCTACGCAGGGCCATAAGTAGGGTGTGAGGCAACAGAGGAGCCTTGCGACGCATGGGGCCCACACATCACTTAGTCCTGAACGTAAGATTTCGCATGGCGAAATCCACAGTGAGGGTAAAGTCGTTTTTAGAATCTCCCTACAGCCTCTCTAAAAAAACTTTATGTGGGAAAGGGGAAGGGCTACGCAGGGCCCTTTTTTTAATTTTTCTTATAAAATTTTTCATGTACATATGGTATGTTAAAAAGGTATTTTTCAATCTGTATCGTGAATATATAATATATAGACTTATGTAAGTTAGGCTTTCATAAAAAAAGGAGCTGAGTATATGGCAATAGATCGAAATGAAACATTTGATGTCATCGTCGTTGGTGCAGGGCCGGCAGGTGCTGCAGCGGCGTTGCGGTTGGCGGAGCAGCGTGTAAAGGTGTTGGTCATCGAGCGCGGGATGGCGCCAGGTGCTAAAAGAATATGATGGGCGGTCGTATTTATACGCATTCGCTAGAGAAATTGGTGCCTGATTTTTAGGGACCGTGCACCTCTTGAAAGAAAGGTGACGAAGGAACGTATTTCCATAGGTGCTGGCAATGAGATGACAACCATTGAATATAGTTGCCAAGATGTGAAAGAAAGTGAAGAGTCCTACGTTGTGTACGCGCTAAATTTGATAAATGGCTCGCTGAAGAGGCTGAGAAGAAAAGGGGCTTTGCTCGTTTCTAATGTACAGGTAACGGAGCTTATCACGGAAGGTGAAGGCAAGAATCGCCGTGTTGTCGGTGTTCGTTGTCACGATGACGAGGTGTATGCTAAGCTTGTTATCATCGCAGAAGGTGCTAATACAGTGCTCTTAGAAGAGGCTGGTTTAACTGGTCCGACCGATCCTAAGACGATGGCAGTCGGAGTAAAAGAGGTGTATAAACTTAAAAAAGAGGACCTCGAAAATCGCCTTATGTTATCTGGTGACGAAGGAATGGCGTGGCTCACCCTGGGGGACATGACAGATGGTCTCCTTGGTGGTGGCTTTATTTATACCAATAAAGATAGTCTATCTGTAGGTATGGTTGTAGGTCTTGAAGACATCGGTTCTGCGGGCAAATCTGTAGACGAAATGCTAGAGACTTTCACCAGTCATCCTAGAATTGCACCGCTCTTGAAAAAAATGGTCAATTAAAGGAGCACAGTGCGCATCTCGTGCCTGAAGGTGGCTATAAAGCGATGCCGAAATTGGGCGGCAATGGTTACATTATCGTGGGTGATGCGGCGCGTATGTGTATGAATCTCGGCTATACTATTCGTGGCATGGACCTTGCCATCGAGTCCGGTATGTGCGCAGCAGATGCGGTTAACGTAGCGTTGCGCGATGAAAATATGGACCGTGTACCAAAATTATATGAAAAAAACAAATCAAGGCGTCTTGGTTGCGTCATGATTTAAAAATTGTATAAACATGTTCCGAAATTCTTGGGCACAAATCCTCGTATTTTTTTAAGGTGTACCCTGCATTTGTAAACAATATTATGCATGACGTATTCACCGTGAATGGCGATGGTGCGGTGCCGTTGATGAAAAAATTGTTGCGCCGCGTGAGCGACGTAGGCCTATTCAAATTGATTCGTGATGCTTGGAAAGGGGTGCGTTCCCTATGAAATTAGAAGAGCGTTTGGGCGCCAATAAATACTATGTAGACGAAACGTGTCCTCACATCATTATTGATGGTGAAAGCGTAAGCCGAGAAGAGGCGATGAAACTCGTTAATGGTTGTCCCGCAGGACTATATACATTACAAGAAGATGGCAAGCTAGCCTTTGATTTTGCTGGTTGCTTAGAGTGCGGTACATGCCGCGTTCTTTGTGGCGAAACAATCGTAAAAACATGGAAATATCCGCGTAACGCTAAGGGCGTTGAATTTAGACAGGGGTGAGTGTATGGAGTTATTAGTATGTATCAAACAGGTTCCAGATACATCTGAGATTAAGCTGGATCCGGAAACAAATAATCTCATCCGCACAGGCTTGCCTAGCATTGTAAACCCTGACGATATGCATGCGTTAGAGGCGGCTCTTGCGGTGAAAGACCAATATGAAGGTAGTCGTATAACCGTTCTATCCATGGGCCCTCCACAGGCTGAGGCAGCTCTTCGTGAGTGTTTATCCCTCGGTGCCGATGATGCAGTACTCGTGACAGACCGCGCGTTCGGTGGTGCCGATACATTGGCTACTAGCTATACCATTGCGTCTGCTATCCGTCATATTCAACGGACTATGAACCGTCAATTCCAAATCATCTTTCTGCGGTAAAGCAGGCTATCGATGGCGATACGGCACAAGTAGGCCCTCAAATTGCAGAGGAACTCGGTATGGCACAAGCTACCTATGCCTGTGAACTATCCGTTGATCAAGCTGCACAAAAAGCAGTTGTGAAACGGCAACATGAAAATGGCTATGAAATCGTAGAGGTTCCGTTGCCATTGCTTGTAACAGCTACAGCTGAACTCAATGAACCACGTCAACCAGGTCTTTGGAGCTCTATTTACGCAAAACGATATACCATCTATCATATTACATTGCGTGATATGCCTCATATTGATGAAAGTCGTATCGGTCTTAACGGCTCTCCTACGCGGGTGCGCAAGGTGTACCAACCACCGCTTCGTGGCAAGGTAGAAATGCTTTCATCCATCGATGAAGGCGCTAAAAAGGTGCTTGAATTGGCATACCACATCAAGCCTGAAAAATTCGCCCATCTCTTGGTGCCTAATGATGTACCTGTTGTAGAGTCTACAGAGGATGAAGGGGTTGATGTAAAAGACCCCTGTGCAACGTGCTGCATCTGTTGAAAGCGTAGTGCCTAGCGAAGCAAAGGTAGAAGAGGTAAAACCAAATACATTTGCCGCAGAGGCTGCTAAAAGTGCTGATGTTTCCAAAGGAGGTGACCGATAATGGCCGTTACTAATTTTGATGAATATAGAGATGTCTATGTAGTAGCGGATACCATCGATGACGTTGTGCATCCCGTTACGTACGAATTGATCGGTCAGGCTCGCCGCATCGCTAAGGAACTGGGGACAGCTCGTTCAAGTTATGCTCCTTGGTGAAAATGTTCAAAGCTGAGGCGGAGGAACTGGTAGCTCATGGTGCTGATATTGTTCACGTTTTTTTGAAAGTCCCCTCTTGAAATACTATACAACGGATGGCTACACTAAAAGGTATTGACAGACTTTCTTTGAAGATCATAAACCTAATATCCTATTGATTGGTGCAACCAATAATGGTCGTGACTTAGCACCTCGCATGTCTGGTCGCATGCAAAATGGTGTTGTAGCGGACTGTACAATCTTGACAGTAGATACATCAGAAGGTCTTGTTGAATGGACTCGTCCCTGCTTTAGGTGGCAATATCTTGGCTGAAATCATTTCTCCAAACCATCGTCCACAAATGGGCTCTGTCCGTCCTAATGTATTTAAGAAACCTGAGCGCATTGCGGACAGTTGGGGCCGTATCCAACTTGAACAATTTGAACTCAAGCCCGAAGACATTCGCACCAAACGTCTAGACTTTTATTCCGTTCAGTAAAGTCTGGCTACAATATTCAAGAAGCGGATATCATCGTAGCTGGCGGTCGTGGTATGGGTTCAAAGAAAACTTTGATAAACTCTACGAACTCGCTGATGCTATCGGCGGCGTCGTAGGCGCTACACGTCCACTCGTTGAAAAAAAGGCTGGATTGAATTGCCATACCAAGTAGGCCAAACAGGTAAAAACTGTAAGTCCCTAAACTATACTTGGCATTTGGTATCTCCGGCGCTATCCAACACGTGAGCGGCATCTCCGGTGCTGA
>BNJS01000440.1_pt1 | contig 36213 bp, 34 predicted proteins | sample 8540461 | NCBI WGS metagenome assembly BNJS01 (sample SAMD00202454, study PRJDB9452) | human saliva metagenome | isolation source: human saliva | place: Japan
GTTAAAACAGGCCTTCACAGAGAAGTACTATGAGAATACGATTCTCCATAGTGACCAAGGATGGCAATACCAACACGATTTTTATCATCATTTTTTAAAGAATAAGGGAATCCAACCATCTATGTCACGTAAGGGGAATAGCCCAGATAACGGTATGATGGAATCTTTCTTTGGCATTCTTAAGACTGAAATGTTTTATGGTTATGAGAATACGTTTCAGTCACTTGAGCACTTGGAACAAGCTATTGTAGACTATATTGATTACTACAACAACAAACGAATTAAGGTAAAACTAAAAGGACTTAGTCCTGTACAATACAGAACTAAATCCTTTGCTTAAATTAATTGTCTAACTTTTTGGGGTCAGTACATATAAACCTTGGTATTATGCGTTTTATTATAGAAAGAGTTACTGGATTTTCTCTTATACTCTTCGAAAATCAAATTCAAACCACGTCAGCTTCGCCTTGCCGTACTCAAGTACAGCCTGCGGCTCGCTTCCTAGTTTGCTCTTTGATTTTCATTGAGTATTAAATGTGAGTTTTTGCTTCGTCTTATTTTTATCTTTAATCTTGTGTTGAAGGTAAAAACAAACTTTTCTAATCCACAGCCTGTGGATAACTATTTCCAAAAGTTAGTATAAAAAAACAGATGCTTTGAGAATTAGTTATCTTCAAAATCGAGTGTGAAAGTACTTTGATAGAGGGTTAATGCTTGTTTTAAAAGTATATATTTTAAAGCTTTATTCTTATAAAGAGTTGAGAGAGCATTATTGAAAAAAATATTTTCCCACAAGTTATCCACAATTTGTGGATAACTTGTGGGATATTGTATTAGTTATGCTTGGGTAACCAGCTGAGTGTAAAGTCAAGAGTCTTGGCATTGAGCAATTCCTGATAGCTGATACTTTGCTTTTCTTTCCCGTCCAGTCTACAATCTTGTATAAAGTGGAAATGTTCATGATTTTGATGCACGTGAATATCCAACCATTGGTTTTTTTCTGCAAGATTGACACGAAGGTGGTCAAAGAGCGGAATCCCAAGGTCATAGTTTGCTTTTCCTGGGCAGGTCGGGTAAAGCCCAAGAGTGGACCAGACATACCAAGCCGATAGACTACCATTATCCTCATCTCCTGGATAAGCATCCCAGCTAGCTTGAAAGGTTTTTTGACGGAGAGTCTTGATTAAGAGACTGGTATATTGGGGATAATTACTGTAGCGGAACAGATAAGGGATGTGGAAACTTGGTTGGTTTGAAATGGCTAGTTGACCAAATGGCGCTGTTGCCATTTCGCTCATCTCGTGAATTTCATATCCATAACCCGTCGTTTCAAAGAGTGGGAGACTTTGACAAGCTTTCAAAAGATAGTTGCTAAAGGCTTCTTTTCCACCCATTAGTTGACCAAGTCCAGAAATATCATGTAAGACGCCTAGGCTTGCTTGAATAGCTGAACACTCAGCGTAGTCACGGCCCCAACTGTAAGGAGAAAAGTCAGGACGGAAGTTACCATTTACATCACGCGCCCTCATGTATCCTGTCTCAGGGTCAAAGAGGTTTTGATAATTCTTAGCATATTGGGAATAGGTTTGGGCTAGCTCTTCATGACCCAATTTTGCTGCGCAAGTAGAGATACAAAAATCACTGTAAGCATAGTCTAGGGTATGGCTGACACTTTCATGATAATCTGTGGATAGATATCCTATCTTTTGGTATTGTGCCAGGCCGTGTCGTCCGTTGATAGCTTTTGGATCTGCCTTGGTCGCAGTTTCAATCATGGCTTTGAGAAATTCCTCCTCAAGTTCAGGTGCCATGTTTTTGCAGGCGCTATCTGCAATAAGACCATCGATCAAAGTACCAGGCATCATTCCTCTTTCGTCAGGAGCCAGCCACTTAGGGAGGTATCCGGTGTCACGGTAGCTATTGAGGAAGCCTTCGAGAAACTGACGATAGTACTCTGGAATAATCAAGGCGAAGAGTGGGAATGAAGTGCGGAAAGTATCCCAAAAACCATTGTTGGTGAAGAGTAGACCAGGTTTGATAGTTTTCGAAGCAAGGTCCATATGGATGTTTTCACCCTGCTCATTTACCTCATAAAATGTTTGCGGGAAGAGAAAGAGTCTATAAAGACAGTGGTCAAAAAATGTTCGGTCTACTGAGCCGATTTCCACGACATCAAAGCGACCTAGAAGGTTTTCCCAACTTGCTTTAGCCTCTGATTTCATTTCTTCAAAGTCTTTTCTAGGCAGATTAAAGAGGGCCTGTTCTTTAGAAATAAAAGAAGTTGCCAGTTGAATGAGGTCTTCTGCTCCAGCCAAGTCAATACGCCAGTCTTGCCCCTCTTGCGTAATAGAAAGGATTTCTACAGAAAATGCGAGAGCAGTATACATGACTAGGGGACTTTTATTGGTTTCGGTTTCACCTTCTTGTCTCAGGGCCAGAGTTCGCTTATCGACTTGTTCAACTGTCAGTTTATCTGCTGCATGCAGATAGAGTGAGAGCTTCTTGCCTTGAGTTTGTCTTAGTTGAATAGAAGCCCCATAGCAAGTAGGTGTGAGTTGGGTTTCAATCTGATAACGCTCAGAAAAAATTCTGAGATAATGGGGATTGAAAATAGCACGATCAAGGTTATAAGAAGACTGACGATGGAAGAGGGTGTCGCTACTGATTTCTCCTGTAACAGGAGTCAGTAGTAACCAAGAATAATCACCAATCCAAGGGCTAGGCTGATGGGTTAGTCGAATGCCCTGAAATATGGGAAGATGGGGATCAAAAAACCAAGATCCTTCCTGGTCACTCGTTTGTGGAACAAAGTAATTCATCCCAAAAGGAACTCCAGCGTATGGTAGGGTATTTCCCCGAGAAAATGCATGTTTACTAGCTGTTCCAAAACGCGTATCAATGGTTTCAAGTATAGGTTTCATAGCAGTTCCTTCAGTAGTTTTCTACATTATATCAGAAAAAGGAGACTTTTAGAAAGCGACTTCAAAATATAACAATTTTGTAGAATAATGACTAACATTTGTGTATATATTTTCTGGGCTAAAAGCTATATACTGAAAATGAAAATCTGTTTGAAAGAGGCAAAATAGTTTATGGTTTATTCTAAAGAAATCGTCAGAGAATGGTTGGACCAAGTAGCGGAGCGTGCCAAGGATCATCCTGAATGGGTAGATGTCTTTGAACGTTGCTACACAGATACTTTAGACAATACAGTTGAAATCTTAGAAGACGGTTCAACTTTTGTACTAACTGGGGATATCCCAGCTATGTGGCTCCGTGATTCAACTGCTCAGCTTAGACCATACCTTCATGTGGCAAAAAGAGACCCTCGTTTGCGCCAGACCATTGCTGGCTTGGTTAAACGTCAGATGACCTTGATCCTCAAGGATCCCTATGCCAACTCTTTCAATATTGAGGAGAACTGGAAGGGGCACCACGAGACCGACCATACAGACCTCAATGGCTGGATTTGGGAGCGCAAGTATGAAGTGGATTCGCTTTGCTATCCCTTGCAGTTGGCTTATCTTCTGTGGAAAGAAACAGGTGAGACTAGCCAATTTGATGAGACTTTTGTTACAGCGGCCAAGGAAATCCTTCATCTCTGGACAGTTGAACAAGACCACAAGAACTCTCCTTATCGCTTTGTTCGTGATACTGACCGTAAAGAAGATACCTTGGTAAATGACGGCTTTGGTCCTGACTTTGCCGTGACAGGGATGACCTGGTCAGCCTTCCGTCCAAGCGATGACTGCTGTCAGTATAGCTATTTGATTCCTTCAAATATGTTTGCAGTGGTTGTTTTGGGTTATGTCCAAGAAATCTTTGCAGAGTTGAATCTAGCCGATAGCGAGAGTATCATTGCAGATGCAAAACGCCTGCAAGCTGAGATTCAAGAAGGAATCGAAAATTACGCCTACACTACTAACAGCAAGGGTGAAAAGATTTATGCCTTTGAGGTAGATGGTTTAGGAAATGCTAGTATCATGGATGATCCAAACGTACCAAGCTTACTAGCTGCTCCGTATCTGGGCTATTGTGATGTCAATGACGAAGTGTATCAAGCTACTCGTCGCACCATTCTTAGTCCTGAAAATCCTTACTTCTACCAAGGGGAATACGCAAGCGGGCTTGGAAGTTCTCATACCTTCTATCGTTATATCTGGCCGATTGCCCTATCAATCCAAGGATTGACAGCTACAGATAAAGCTGAGAAAAAATACTTGCTAGACCAACTAGTTGCCTGCGATGGCGGAACAGGTGTGATGCACGAAAGCTTCCACGTAGATGATCCGACCCTCTACTCACGCGAATGGTTCTCATGGGCCAACATGATGTTCTGCGAATTAGTCTTGGATTACTTGGATATCCGCTAATACTCTTCGAAAATCAAATTCAAACCACGTCAGCTTCGCCTTGCCGTAGGTATGGTTACTGACTTCGTCAGTTTATCCACAACCTCAAAGCAGTGCTTTGAGCAACCTGCTGACTAGCTTCCTAGTTTGCTCTTTGATTTTCATTGAGTATAAGGAGCACGCTTTAGCTTCACTGATTCTTGTTAGAATTACAAATTTATATTTAAAACATTAAAAATTTAAGTTAGAATGAGGTTTTACTCATGGAAAATGTTGTTGTACATATCATCTCTCACAGTCACTGGGATCGTGAGTGGTATCTACCTTTTGAAAGTCACCGTATGCAATTGGTGGAACTTTTTGACAATCTCTTTGATCTTTTTGAAAATGATCCTGAGTTCAAGAGCTTCCACCTAGATGGACAAACCATTGTCCTCGATGACTATTTAGAAATTCGCCCTGAAAAACCGTGACAAGGTGCAGCGTTATATCGACGAAGGCAAATTGAAGATTGGTCCTTTTTACATCTTGCAGGATGATTACTTTGATTTCCAGTGAAGCTAACGTCCGCAATACCTTTGATTGGACAAGCGGAATGTGCTAAATGGGGCAAATCTACTCAAATTGGTTACTTTCCCAGATACCTTTGGAAATATGGGACAAGCTCCTCAAATCCTTCAAAAAAATCAGGTATTCACGTAGCAGCCTTTTGGTCGCGGTGTCAAGCCAATCGGATTTGATAACCAAGTCCTTGAAGATGAGCAATTTACCTCTCAATTTTCTGAGATGTACTGGCAGGGGGCTGATGGTAGCCGTGTGCTTGGTATTCTCTTTGCTAACTGGTACAGTAACGGGAATGAAATTCCAGTGTATAAAGACGAAGCCTTGACTTTCTGGAAGCAAAAATTAGCAGACGTCCGTGATTATGCATCGACCAACCAATGGTTGATGATGAACGGCTGTGACCACCAACCTGTTCAGAGAAATCTGAGCGAAGCCATTCGTGTGGCAAACGAACTCTTCCCTGACGTGACCTTTATTCATAGCTCATTTGACGAATATGTCCAAGCAGTGGAAAGTGCCCTTCCTGAACAATTATCAACGGTCACAGGTGAGTTAACCAGTCAGGAAACGGATGGTTGGTATACTCTTGCTAACACATCTTCTTCCCGTATTTACCTCAAACAAGCCTTCCAAGAAAATAGCAATTTGCTAGAGCAAGTGGTGGAACCATTAACCATTATCACTGGTGGACACAACCACAAGGATCAATTGACCTATGCTTGGAAAGTACTTCTGCAAAATGCACCGCACGATAGTATCTGTGGTTGTAGTATTGACGAAGTTCACCGTGAAATGGAAACTCGTTTTGCTAAGGTTAATCAAGTCGGGAATTTTGTTAAGACTAACCTTCTCAACGAATGGAAGGGTAAATTAGCTACTCAAAATGCGCAAAGCGACCACCTCTTTACCGTTGTCAACACAGCTTTACATGACAAGGTTGATACAGTTAGTGTTGTAGTGGATGTTGTGACTTGTGATTTTAAAGAATTGCATCCGACTGAAGGTTACAAGAAGATGGCAGCCGTGACCTTGCCAGATTACCATGTTGAAGATTTGGATGGCCATGTCCTTGAAGCCAAGATTGAAGATTTGGGAGCAAGTTTTGGCTATACTTTGCCTAAGGATAAATTCCGCCAACCATATATTGCACGCCAAGTGCGCGTGACAATCCCAGTCCACCTTGCACCTCTTTCTTGGGCAAGCTTCCAATTGGTCGAAGGTCAAGTAGATCACCGTGATGGTATTTACCAAAATGGAGTCATTGATACCCCATTCGTAACTGTCAGTGTAGATGAAGGAATCACAGTCTATGACAAGACTACAAACGAAGCTTACGAAGATTTCATCCAATTCGAGGACCGTGGAGATATTGGTAACGAGTACATTTACTTCCAGCCGAAAGGAACTGAGCCAATTTATGCTCAACTGAAAGGTTATGAAGTCTTAGAAAACAATTCTCGCTATGCCAAAATCTTGCTCAAACATGACTTGACTATTCCAGTTAGCGCAGATGAAAAATTGGATGCAGAACAAAGAGGTATCATCGAGTTTATGAAACGAGATGCAGGTCGTTCAGAAGAGTTGACAACCATTCCTCTTGAAACAGAAATGACTGTCTTTGTGGACAATCCACAAATTCGCTTCAAAACTCGCTTTACTAATACAGCCAAAGACCACCGCATTCGTCTCTTGGTGAAAACTCATAACACTCGTACAAGCAATGATTCTGAAAGCATCTATGAAGTTGTGACAAGACCAAATAAACCAGCAGCTTCTTGGGAAAATCCTGAAAATCCACAACACCAACAAGCCTTTGTCAGCTTGTATGATGATGTTAAAGGAGTGACAGTATCCAATAAAGGATTGCACGAGTATGAAATTCTTGGAGATGACACCATGGCTGTAACCCTTCTTCGTGCTTCAGGCGAACTCGGTGACTGGGGCTATTTCCCAACACCGGAAGCTCAGTGCTTGCGTGATATCGAGGTTGAATTTGCAGTAGAATGTCACCAAGCAGGGGAACGCTTCTCAGCTTTCCGCCGTGCCAAAGCCTTCCAGGTGCCATTTACAGCTCTTCAAGTTGCAAAACAAGAGGGGAGCGTTGCAGCAACGGGTAGCCTCTTTAACCATCCGGCACTGAACTTGCCACAAGTCTGCCCAACAGCCTTTAAGGTGGCTGAGAATGAAGAAGGTTATGTCCTCCGTTACTACAACATGAGTCAAGAAAATATCCGTGTGTCTGAAAAACAACAAACCATTCTTGACTTGTTGGAACGCCCATACCCAGTCCATTCAGGACTATTGGCACCACAGGAAATTCGTACAGAATTCATTCAAAAAGAAGAAATTTAATTTCAAAAAGTAAACATAAACAGAAAGGAGGAGCGAAAAAGTAAGAACCAACTACTGACTCGCTCCTTTTTACAGGTGAAAGCAATGACCATTGCAACGATTGATATCGGAGGGACTGGCATTAAGTTTGCTAGTCTAACTCCTGATGGAAAGATTTTAGATAAGACCAGCACACCAACTCCAGAGACTCTAGAAGATTTGCTAGCTTGGTTGGACCAACGTTTGTCTGAACAAGACTATCGTGGGATTGCCTTGAGTGTGCCAGGTGCAGTTAATCAAGAAACAGGTGTGATTGAGGGGATTAGTGCCATTCCCTACATTCATGGATTTTCATGGTACCAGGCCCTTGCTCATCACCAGCTACCTGTCCATCTAGAAAATGATGCCAACTGTGTTGGACTTAGTGAACTACTAGCTCATCCTGAGATTGAAAATGCAGCCTGTGTTGTCATTGGCACAGGGATTGGCGGGGCCATGATTATCAATGGCAAGCTTCACCGTGGTCGCCATGGCTTGGGTGGAGAGTTTGGTTACATGACAACTATCGAACCAGCAGAAAAACTCAATAACTGGTCACAACTAGCTTCTACAGGAAACATGGTTCGCTATGTGATCGAAAAGTCTGGTCAGTCAGACTGGGATGGCCGTAAGGTTTACCAAGAGGCTGCAGCAGGCAATGTCCTTTGCCAAGAAGCCATTGAGCGTATGAATCGTAATCTAGCTCAAGGACTACTCAATATTCAGTACCTCATCGATCCAGATGTCATTAGCCTAGGTGGCTCTATCAGTCAGAACCCAGATTTTATCAAAGGGGTGCAAAAAGCGGTAGATGCTTTTGTCGAAAATTATGAAGAATATACAATTGCGCCAGTGATCCAAGCTTGCACTTATCAGGCAGATGCCAATCTCTACGGTGCCCTTGTCAACTGGTTACAGGAGGAAAACCAATGGTAAATTTTACAGGACTTAGTTCCAAACAAGCCCAAGCTATCGAAGTATTAAAAAATCACATCTCCCTACCGGATGTAGAGGTGGCAGTCGCTCAGTCTGACCAAGCCTCCATCTCTATCAAGGGCGAGAGTGGACAGTATCAATTGACCTACCATAAATCTCATCAACTCTACCGCGCCTTGTCTGTGCTAGCAACAGCTTTAGCAGAAGGGGACAAGGTAGAGATTGAAGAGCAGGCGGCCTATGAAGATTTAGCCTATATGGCAGACTGTTCGCGCAATGCCGTGCTCAATGTCGAATCTGCCAAACAGATGATTGAAGTCTTGGCTCTCATGGGTTATTCAACCTTTGAGCTTTATATGGAAGACACCTATCAGATTGAGGGGCAACCTTACTTTGGTTATTTCCGTGGAGCATACTCAGCTGAAGAGTTACAGGAAATTGAAGCCTACGCTCATCAGTTTGATATGACCTTTGTCCCATGTATCCAGACCTTGGCCCACTTATCAGCCTTTGTAAAATGGGGTGTCAAGGAAGTGCAGCAACTTCGTGATGTAGAGGACATTCTCCTCATCGGTGAAGAAAAAGTCTACGATCTGATTGACGGTATGTTTGCTACTTTGTCTAAACTACAAACTCACAAGGTCAATATCGGGATGGACGAAGCTCACTTGGTTGGTTTGGGACGTTACCTTATCCTAAACGGTGTGGTGGACCGTAGTCTTCTTATGTGCCAACACTTGGAGCGTGTGCTGGATATTGCAGACAAGTATGGTTTCCACTGCCAGATGTGGAGCGATATGTTCTTTAAGCTCATGTCAGCAGATGGCCAGTACGACCGTGAGGTGGAAATTCCAGAAGAAACTCGTGTTTACCTTGACCGTCTCAAAGACCGTGTGACCTTGGTTTACTGGGATTATTACCAAGATAGCGAGGAAAAATACAACCGAAACTTCCGTAATCACCACAAGATTAGCCAAGATATCGCCTTTGCAGGTGGTGCCTGGAAATGGATTGGTTTTACACCACACAACCAATTTAGCCGCTTAGTAGCTATTGAAGCCAATAAAGCCTGCCGTGCCAACCAGATTAGGGAAGTCATCGTGACTGGCTGGGCAGATAATGGTGGAGAAACAGCCCAGTTCTCTATTCTACCAAGCTTACAGATCTGGGCGGAACTCAGCTACCGCAATGATTTAGAGCGTCTATCTGCTCATTTCAAGACCAATACAGGCCTATCGGTTGAGGACTTTATGCAACTTGATCTTGCCAACCTATTGCCAGACCTACCAGGTAATATACATGGTATCAACCCCAACCGCTATGTCTTTTATCAGGATGTTCTCTGCCCAATTCTTGACAAGCACATGACACCTGAACAAGACAAGCCACACTTTGCCCAAGCAGCTGAGACTCTTGCTGACATTAAAGAGAAAGCTGGGAACTATGCCTATCTCTTTGAAACTCAGGCTCAGTTGAATGCTATTTTAAGTAGTAAGGTTGATGTGGGACGACGCATCCGTCAAGCCTATCAAGCAGGCGATAAAGAGAGCTTGCAACAAATTGCTAGAGAAGAACTGCCAGAACTCAGAAGTGAGATTGAAAACTTCCACAAGCTCTTTAGCCACCAATGGTTGAAAGAAAACAAGGTCTTTGGTTTGGATACAGTAGATATCCGCATGGGTGGACTCTTGCAGCGGATCAAGCGAGCAGAAAGTCGCATTGAAAACTACCTGACAGGCGAAATCACTCGTATTGACGAACTAGAAGTAGAGATCTTGCCATTTACTGACTTCTACGCAGATAAGGACTTCGCAGCAACGACAGCCAACCAGTGGCATACTATTGCGACAGCTTCGACTATTTATACGACCTAGAAATTTATCACAGATAGCCAAACATCTCCTTTTAAATAAATGGAGATGTTTTTTGATTTGGAGGTTGGGAAGGAGTATAATGAAGGTATAATACTCTTCTAAAATCAAATTCAAACCACGTCAGCTTCGCCTTGCCGTACTCAAGTACAGCCTGCGGCTCGCTTCCTAGTTTGCTCTTTGATTTTCATTGAGTATAAGGATAGTTTGGAGGTTTGACTATGAAAAAGCTACTACTAGTCCTAGGTGCGAGTGTGCTAGTTTTATCTGCTTGCCACAAGGCGACAGAAGATAGCACAACTAGTCCATCAACACCGAGGGAGCAACAAACCAAGGAAGTAACCAACTATTTTCACTACCTAGCAGATTCCTATCAAGAGGCTCTTGCACACGAAAAAGAAGCCAAAGATACAAGTGTTCAATCCCCCATGTCTGCCACCGTTGTAGCTATGGAAGAACTCCAGTTATCTAATCCGACTGACCAAGCTTTGATTCTGAAGAACTACTCGGATTTTCAGAAGCTAATCCAATACAACACGGAAAAGTGGCAGGAAGAGTTTGCAAGCTGGGCTGCTTCTATGGGACAGTCCTATTATAGATTAGAGCATAGAAACTTTGATGAAAAAAATGAATTCATCAAAAAATTAGAAACAACGACTGTTTCTCAGAAAAGAGTCCGATGGAATATTTTCGGGGTGTCCAGTGACAACGCCTATGATTACTTGGTTTTGGCTGCCTACTATGACAATCAAGACAAACATTTCTACCTATTTACACTGAAGGATGGGCAAGCACAGGTCTTACATGCCGATAAGACTTTAGAAACTATCAGTGTTGCAAACTTTGAAGAGACTGAAAACACAGATTTAGCACAAGGCTTTAAGGAATTTCTATTAAAAACGAGTGTCACTAGAGAGAATGAGCCAGATATAGATAATAGTTTTCTAATAGACAAGATAAAAATAGCCATGGAATCCTACTCAGATAGTAAGGGTGAAAGATTTAAGTCAACTAGCCTTGCAAGTTATGGTTACTACTATGGGCTTGCAGTTCCGGATCAGATGATGCAATTTGGGCAAGTCGATGGAGTGAAATATACTTTTAAATGGCATGGCTATACTGCTGGTCTTGGAGAAAAACGATTTGAAATCTTGGCCTGTTATGTGAATGAAGCAGGGACAGAAGTGATTCTCTTTGGCTATAAGGATGGTCGCCCTACTATTTTACATACTGAGGGGCAACCAGAGATTGATAAAAACGAAGCAGGTGCTATTATAGATGCCCAGGTTCATTTTGTTGAATTTCACCAACCGATATTAGAACAAGTTTTCAAGTAACAAATATGGGCAACACCTCTTGCAAGCAAGACGTTTCTCGTGAAACACACTTCTCATATAAAAAAGTTCTCCACATAAAATAATTTGTGGAGTTTTTTTCTATAATTTAGTAGTTTAAAACTATCCTTAAAAATAAGAGTATACTATTTTTGTAAACGTTATCAAGACTAAAAATGTGAGATTATTAAGTTTTAGAAAAATAAAAAGGGAGGAAATTATGAACAAGTTTTCAAAAACCTTGAGAGATAACTGGATTTTTTTCTTAATGGTTCTACCAGGAACACTTTTGGTTGATCTTTATTCTTCTACATCCCGGTATTTTGGGAAATGTGGTCGCCTTCAAAGATTACCGAATGACTGGCGAAGGGTTTGTCCACAGTATTATAAATAGTAAATGGGTCGGACTAGATAACTTTCAAGTTCTTGTTTAGTTCCAAAAGATGCCTTTGTCATCACTCGAAATACTGTTCTTTACAACCTTGGATTTATCTTTTATCGGTTTGATCGTATCGGTTGGTATTGCCATTATCCTTAGTGAACTTCGCTCTAAGCAGATGGTTAAAAATCTACCAAACATCTATGTTGTTCCCTTTACTTCTATCTTGGGTTATCATCAGTTTCTTTACAGATGCTTTCCCTAAACATCGATAAAGGGGCTCATCAACCACGCCTTAGAAGCTCTTGGAATGAAGGGGTATTAACTTCTACGCTGACATCAGTATCTGGCCTTATCTTCTCCTTTTCCTAGGTATTTGGAAAGGCTTTGGATACAGTAGTGTTATGTACTATGCAACAATCATGGGTATCGATCCAACCTACTACGAAGCAGCAACAGTGGACGGTGCTAGCAAATGGCAACGTATCCGCAATGTAACCATCCCTCAGTTGACACCACTTGTGACAGTATTGACCATCCTTGCAGTCGGAAACATCTTCCGTGCAGACTTCGGTCTCTTCTATCAAATTCCTCACAATGCTGGTCAGCTCTATAGTGTAACAAACGTATTGGACGTCTATGTCTTTAACGGATTGACTCAGACAGCAGATATCGGTATGGCTTCAGCAGCCGGTCTCTACCAGTCAGTCGTCGGTTTGATTCTCGTTATCCTATCAAACTTACTTGCAAGACGTGTTGATCCTAACTCAGCACTATTCTAGAAAGGAGGAGCATATGGCAAAAAAAGTTCAAAAAGAAAAAATTGATAATGTTGGCATACACTCCTTCAGCAAGAAAAGCAGATATCTTCTTTAGTATCATATCTGGTTTGCTGGCCTTCTCTTGTATCTTGCCTTTCATCTTCGTAATCATTATTTCAGTTACAGATGAGAAGAGTATTGTTCAATATGGATATAGTTTCTTCCCTTCCAAGTTTGGTGTAGATGGATTCCAATTCTTGGCTCAGTTTAAAGACAAAATTTTACAAGCGCTCTTTATCTCAGCCTTTGTGACAGTTGTCGGTACATTGACAAACGTATTCATCACAACAACATACGCTTATGCCATCTCACGTTCAACATTTAAGTATCGCAAATTCTTTACAATTTTTGCTCTTCTTAGTATGTTGTTCAATGCTGGTTTGGTACCAGGCTATATCGTGGTAACTCAGTTACTTCACTTGGGTGATACTATTTGGGCCTTGATTGTTCCAATGCTTCTATCACCATTCAACATCATGTTGATGCGGTCTTTCTTCAAGAAAACCATTCCAGAAGCAATCCTCGAATCAGCTCGTATCGATGGTGCTAGCGAGGCGCGGATCTTCTTCCAAATCTGTTTACCACTCTCTCTTCCAGGGATTGCGACTATCACACTTTTGACAGCACTTGGATTCTGGAACGACTGGTTCAATGCCCTTCTTTACATCAAGAGTGACAACTTGTATCCATTGCAATATTTGCTCATGCAAATTCAAAATAACATGGATTACATTGCTAAGTCAGTTAGATGTCAGGACAACTTGCAGTTGCCCTACCAAAAGGAAACAGGTCGTATGGCCATGGTCGTAGTTGCGACTGTTCCGATTATGATCCTCTATCCATTCTTCCAACGCTACTTTGTAAAAAGGTTTAACTATCGGTGGTGTTAAAGAATAAGAGACGCTGAGAAACAAGCTTTCTCATCCCTATCTAACTTTTCTTTGTTGAAAAGTAGATCACTAAAATTGTTTTTAAATTTAAAAAAATAAAAAAAGGAGTTTTTTTATCATGAAAAACTGGAAAAAAATATGCTTTTTGCATCTGCTAGCCTTGTAGCTTTAGCTGCTAGCCTCGCTGCTTTGTGGAAACCTTTAAAGGTAATAACCAAAAAAAGCTGCTGACTCAGCTTCAGGTGACAAAACTGTTATCAAAAATGTACCAAATCGGTGACAAACCAGATAACTTGGATGAATTGCTAGAAAATGCAAACAAAATCATCGGAGAAAAAGTTGGTGCTAAATTAGATATCCAATACCTTGGATGGGGTGACTACGGTAAGAAAATGTCAGTTATCACTTCATCAGGTGAAAACTATGATATCGCATTTGCAGATAACTACGTTGTAAACGCTCAAAAAGGTGCTTATGCTGACTTGACAGAATTGTACAAGAAAGAAGGAGCTGAGCTTTACAAAGCGCTTGACCCAGCTTACATCAAAGGTAACACTGTAAACGGTAAGATTTATTCTGTTCCAGTTGCAGCTAACGTTGCATCTTCACAAAACTTTGCTTTCAACGGCCCACTTCTTGAAAAATATGGAATCGATATCTCAGGTGTAACTTCATACGAAACACTTGAACCAGTATTGAAACAAATCAAAGAAAAAGCTCCAGATGTAATGCCATTCGCTGTTGGTAAAAACTTTATCCCATCAGAAAACTTTGACTACCCAGTTGCAAATGGTCTTCCATTCGTTATCGACCTTGAAGGTGACACTACTAAGATCGTAAACCGTTACGAAGTTCCTCGTTTCGTAGAACACTTGAAGACTCTTCACAAATACTATGAAGCAGGATACATTCCAAAAGACGTAGCAACAAGTGAAACTTCATATGACCTTACTCAAGATACTTGGTTTGTTCGTGAAGAAACAGTAGGACCAGCTGACTACGGTAGCAGCTTGCTTTCTCGTGTTGCTAACAGAGACATCCAAATCAAACCATTTACTAACTTCATCAAGAAAAACCAAACAACTCAAGTTGCAAACTTTGTAATCTCAAACAACTCTAAGAACAAAGAAAAAGCAATGGAAGTGTTGAACCTCTTGAACACTAACCCAGAACTCTTGAACGGACTTGTTTATGGACCAGAAGGCAAGAACTGGGAAAAAGTTGCAGGTAAAGAAAACCGTGTTAAAGTCCTTGATGGATACAAAGGAAACACTCACATGTCAGGATGGAACACTGGTAACAACTGGATCCTTTACATTAACGAAAACGTTACAGATGAACAAATTGCACAATCTAAGAAAGACTTGGAAACTGCAAAAGAATCTCCAGCGCTTGGATTCATCTTCAACACTGACAACGTGAAATCTGAAATCTCAGCTATCACTAACACTATGCAACAATTCGATACAGCTATCAACACTGGTACTGTAGACCCAGAAAAAGCTATTCCAGAATTGATGGAAAAACTTAAATCTGAAGGTGCTTACCAAAAAGTATTGGATGAAATGCAAAAACAATACGACGAATTCTTGAAAAACAAAAAATCTCAAGAACAATTGATTTCGTGTATTCATTCCTAAAAGATGCGATCACTGCCTTGTCTGGATTTTTCCAGACGGGGTGGTGATTCTTTTTAGAGTACATACATATAATTATCTGCATTTTGAACCCAGGCATTTGCCTTACAAGTATCGTTGGTAATAAGTATATGAAAAAATACCATCTATTCTTTAAAATCAGCGCAATCTTATCCTACTTATTTTTTGTATATGGGCTTTCTCAGTTGACTCTTGTTATCCAAAAATATTGGCAATTTTCTTCTCAAATTGGCAATTTTTTCTGGATTCGAAATCTTGTCAGTCTAGTCTTCATCGGACTGATGGTATGGATATTAGTCAAGACAGGTCATGGATATCTTTTTGTTATTCCTAAGAAAAAATGGCTGTGGTATACAGTTTTGACGGTTTTTGTAACTGTACTTTGCATATCTTTTAATTTTCAAACGGCAAGACATGTACAGTCAACCTCTGAAGGCTGGGCTGTACTAATCGGCTATAGTGAGACAAATTTTGCCGAATTGGGTCTCTACCTGACTTTATTTTTCCTAGGCCCTCTGATGGAAGAGTTGATCTATAGGGGTTTGTTCCAACACGCCTTCTTTAAAGATTCGAAGCTTGGACTTGACCTGATTCTTCCTTCGGTTTTGTTTGCTCTTCCTCATTTTTCAAGCCTGCCTAGTTTGTTAGATATCTTCGTCTTTGCAACATCTGGCATCATATTTGCTAGTTTGACCCGCTATACCAAGAGCATTTATCCTTCCTATGCGGTGCATGTGATCAATAATATTGTCGCAACCTTACCATTTTTGGTAACCTTTCTTCACCGAATATTTAGTTGAAACAAGATCTGAAAATGGTCTTGTTTTCAATTTTCAGTCAAATAAATTGCATTCGCTTTCTTGGGAGAGTATACTGGTATAGTTGAATGAAAAATTCTGATAATTTAATCTTAGAAAAGAGAATCAATCTTATGTCAAAAGATATTCGAGTTTTACTTTACTATAAATATGTTCCTATCGAAAACGCAGAACAATTTGCTGCAGACCACTTGGCTTTCTGTAAGTCTATTGGCCTCAAGGGCCGTATCCTAGTGGCTGACGAAGGGATCAACGGAACTGTTTCTGGCGACTACGAAACAACGCAAAAATACATGGACTACGTTCACAGCCTTCCAGGTATGGAAGATCTCTGGTTCAAGATTGACGAAGAAAATGAGCAAGCCTTCAAGAAGATGTTTGTTCGCTATAAAAAGGAAATCGTCCATCTTGGTTTAGAGGATGATAACTTTGACAATGATATCAATCCTCTTGAAACAACAGGTGCTTACTTGTCACCAAAAGAATTTAAAGAAGCCCTCCTAGACGAAGATACAGTTGTCCTTGATACTCGTAATGACTATGAGTACGATCTTGGACACTTCCGTGGGGCTATTCGTCCAGATATTCGCAACTTCCGTGAGTTACCACAATGGGTCCGTGATAACAAGGAAAAGTTCATGGATAAACGTGTCGTTGTTTACTGTACAGGTGGAGTCCGCTGTGAGAAATTCTCTGGCTGGATGGTCCGTGAAGGCTACAAAGATGTCGGTCAATTGCATGGAGGAATTCGACTTATGGGAAAGATCCAGAAGTTCAAGGGGAACTTTGGGATGGGAAAATGTATGTCTTTGACGAACGTATTGCAGTCGATGTCAACCATGTCAATCCAACCATTGTAGGGAAAGATTGGTTTGATGGAACACCATGTGAACGCTATGTCAACTGTGGAAATCCATTCTGTAACCGCCGTATCTTGGCATCAGAAGACAACGAAGATAAATATCTCCGTGGTTGTTCGCACGAGTGCCGTGTTCATCCACGTAATCGCTATGTTTTAGAGCATGAATTGACACAAGATCAAGTCATCGAGCGTTTAGCAGCGATTGGTGAGAACTTGGATCATTCTGAAGTTGTATAAAAGTAGGACAGTCCTGACGGGCTGTTTTTCTATGCTTTTGACCAAAAAATCTTAAATTTGTTTCTGCATCTTTCAGGAAAATGGTGTATACTATATGTAAACGATTTCAAAGGAGACCATTTATGGTGAAGACATTTTTTATTCCAAATAAACAAAGTATTTTAGGACAACAGGAGATTTTAACAGCTAAGTCAGTCTTGGCCTTGGTAGATGGCTTAGAGTCACATAGCTATGATGCAGTCTATCTCCGTCAACCCCTCAATCGTCTTGAGTATATTGAGTGTGGAATTGTAGGCAAGTCTCAATTTCTCTTTAAGGTACGATATCTAGATGCTCAAAAAGGCTATCAAGTAATCATTCCTGACTTGATTACAAGAGCTGATTGGGAGATTGTAAAAGCTCTCTTGCAAGCCTTATCTAGTAAGGTCGGTGAAGAAGTTGAAGGTTTGGCAGACTTTGATTTGGAAAAATTATTTCAAGAAACGGTTAAGAACTATCTAGCTGATAAGGCTGCTCGTTTAGGTTTCTGTCAGGGTATTCTATCAACTATTTACTTTGATAAGAAGGATTTGGAAAGTTTCTTGGAAGAAGATGGCTTGGCACGTTTTGAAGAGTTGGTCAAGAAAGTTCAAGGGTCTGATGCCTACCCTACAAGTGCGAAATTCTACCCAGATAGTGAGGGTAAGGTTCATGGCATCTATCACCTGGCTCAGGGGGTTAAGACTATTTTGCCAAAAGGTCCTGTTGTTCCTGTTCCTTATGTTGAGCAGTTGGCTGGTAAGAACCTTGTCTGGGAGATTGACTTGGTAAAAATCTCTGGAGATGGTTCTAAGCCTGAAGACTATGAAGCAGTAGCTAGACTGGATTACCAAGCGTTTTTAGGAGCTCTTCCAAAAGAACTTTATCAGGACTTAGATGCTAACCAAGTAGAAGTAGGTCCTGTTTCAGGGGAAGATTTTGATAACTTAGTAAAAGGTAACTAGAGGCATAAATGAAAGATATTGGTTTTAAATAATGTGAAAAGGCAGGTCGTTTGATCTGCTTTTTGTGTACACAAAAAATCCTGTCAGAGTGACAGGATTTTATCTTACATAAAAGCTAGGATTCGGAGATAGTCAGAAATCAGTGCCATTTCTGCTAGGAAAAAGAGAAATAGGACGCTTCCGTTGACGAGGACTGCGAAGAGAAGACGGTAGAAAGGATCAGTTTTGCTATTCTTACTCGGTCTTGAGATGATGTAGAGGTTGCCAAGTAGGACCATACCAATACTAATGAGACAGAGAAGAGCCGCAAAGCGTAGGCCATTAAAGAAGGCAAAGAAGCTAGCGACGCCTGTCAGTAGGATAGGAAGGGCGAAGAGCCTGCCACACTCTTGAAAGGCTCTTTCCAATGTCCAATCGCTGTCCTGATCGACAAAACGTTTGACTACGAATCCACCCATGAGGATTGAAAAGAAGAAGAGGCTTGTCGCTACTAAGATAGAGAAGATAGAAAAGAGATTGAGAGATGGGAATTGTTCCACGAAGTTGGAGTTGGCATCGATACTTGCCATGCGACCATAGTAGCTATGTTTGGCATGGTAAACAGTAAAGAGGAAACTCGTAGCAGAAAAGATAGTTAGGAGTGCAAAGGCATTATAACTATGTTTTTTATCTGTATCAAAACGAGCTGTCGGCTCTTTGATAGCGCCTTGTAACCAGACCCAAAAATCAGCCAATTCTTCTTTGAAGATTGCAGTTTTTGTAGGGACAGGATCTGGGACAAATGGACTTTCCAAAGATTTGCTAGGCTGAGGTGCTTCCTTAACTGGTTTTTCTGCTTGGTCTGTCTTTGTTGCCAGTTCTTCTTGTTCTTCAGTCTCTACAGGTTCTTCTGACTTATCTGTATTTGCAACGATTTCTTCGTGTTCGTCACTCTCTACTTTCTCTAGGTCAGCTTCTTGTTCTTCAGGATTGGCTTGAAGGCTTTCTTCAACCACTGGCAACTCTTCTTTTTCTTTTAACTCTTCTTGGGGAATGACTGGGTCAGATGGGTTATCTTTTTTCTCATTGTTGGCTGTTTTCTCGAAATCAGCACTTTCGAACCATTCTTGAGTCATGATGAAACCTCCTTTTTTATTTCTTGTTTAAGTAGTAATGATTAGCTATTATTAACGATTTCTCGAATTGGGTGAGCGATCCGGTTCGTCAGGAATATTGATATCTTGACCTGCCTTTGCGACGAGGAGATCTTGCGTATCTTTTTTCTCTACTTTGTAAGGATTTGAGAATTCTTCGTCATTATTTACATGATTCCCCTGGACGGGATTCACTCCTTCTCGAGTTCGATGATAGATAGCCCCGTATTCTGATGAGAGATCGAGATTGATTCGTTCAAGCTCTTTTCGGGACAACATGAGTATGATGTCATTTTCTGCCTCGAATTCTACCTTACCGTGCACTTGGATATCGTCTACAGAGATATGTTCATGTTCTGCTTGGATACGGCTATCTGTTAGACTTGTTCCAAATACATTGACAATTCCAGTTGTGGTCAGTTGGCTATTTTTTATTTCGCTATTAGTGATCCGAAGAAGATAGCCATTTGACTGGATTTTGGCATTGCTGAGTTTTGCTTTAGCAATCGAAAGGACACCATGGTCGACCTGGGCTGTTAGATTTTTTAACTCTCTTCCTTTCGGTAGTGATAGAACGACTTCATCATTACGTCTAGAGACTCCGCTTGCGATAAAGAGGATTCCCTCAATACTAGAACCTACAGAAGGACGTGTAGTTGGCTTGGTGTCTGAAATCTCAAGAGTTTTTTCTTTGATAGAGTGTTGAAGATTTTCTTTTTCAGAGATGGTCGGGTGATACTGAAGGTGAATCTTATCATCGTTTGACTCCGTAATGACGAGCGAATGTTCTTTCAGTGAGATGTTAAGGTTTTCGATATCTTGATCAAAAACGAGTTCTTCCATTCGACTTTCAAATACTGGATTTTGAGACATTGCAAGGAGGCTTCTGACACCATCTGTTTGGATACCGATGATCATCATGGAAAAACCAATGATACTGGTAACAACACCAAAGATAAGAAATCCTTTTGTCCATTTACGCATGTCTTTCACCTCTCTTTCCTCTATTAAGAATCCATTGGATGAGTCGAAGGACCAGTAATCCAAAGAAACGTGTTACGTAAGAAGTGGCTAGTAAGACTAGGGATGAAGCTCCAATCGCCAGTAAACCACCACCAAAAATCAGCACAAAAGCAGATGTAGATTCAGCCAGAATGTAGAAGCTTTCAAATAGGAGAACGCCTCCTAGGATTAGTCCAGCTACTGATACAGCAAAGAAGGCTATAAGTACGCTGACAGCAGCGATAAAAATGCCGATGATAGCCATGAGAAGAGCAATTCCGACCGGAATTCCAATAGGAGCTGCAAGAAGGGCTAGTAGAGCGATACGTAAAATATGGCGGTCGTTCTTGCTGGAATTTTCTTCGTTGATTTTCTTATCAAGAAGTGTAGTCAGGACATCATGGGCAGCTTCTTTTGGACTTCCCAGGCTAGCGATAAGCTCCTCCTCACCTTCTGGACCCGCATCATCAAAGAGTTCTTTGAAGTAATCCATGGCTTCAATGCGATCAGATTGAGGAAGCTTCATCAGATAGGCTTCAAGCTGATTCAAATATTCAGTTCTTGTCATGGCGAATGCTCCCTTCTATGATGCCATTGATAGTGTCAGTGTAGAGTGTCCATTCTTCTCGAAGGACAAAGAGTTGCTCCTCTCCGATTTCTGTCAAGGAGTAGTATTTGCGCATCCGACCTTGGTATTCGCGAGAGTATGTAGTCAGGTAGCGGTTGGTATCCAGTTTTTTCAAGATGGGGTAGAGGGTGGATTCCTTGATTTTGGCAATGAGTTTAATGGTTTGGCTAATCTCATAACCATAGGAATCCCCTTGTTCTAGGATGGCCAAGATGAGAAATTCAATCAAGGCCGCTGATGTTGGAAAATACATGGGGCACCTCCTTTTTTAGTATGTAAAAATTTTATATATAATTATTCTACACATACATCATACATCTAAATGTAAGCCCTGTCAAGTAATATGTGTAAAATTTTTATATATAAAAAATCTCCTAGTGAAAACTAGAAGATTAGAGGATGTTTTGCATCACTTTGAGGCAATGCCTATCTGAAATCCTCATCATAAATGGGCGGAAGATAAAAATACTTGTCTTCAATCTTGATTTTGGCACAGAGGATGCCGTTTTGATAGACATATCCGTTAAATGGAGGATAGCTATCTAAGTTTTCTAGGATATTCTCAGGCAAAGATCTGAAATTGTAATCCCTCAAGGCCCCAGAACCAATCAATCTTTCAGTCCGATAAGTCTTGATTTCTTTTTCATATTTTTTGAGAAATTCTTCTCGTTTCCTTTCAAAGAGAGCCAAATCTCCGTCATCTAACTCGTAATAGCGTTCGTAACCAGCAATCCAAGAAATATAAACACACAGTAAAGATTTTTCTATCTCTGGAGAGTAGCCAATTGTAAAGTAATTCTCTTTGTCGACCTGCCGATTTTCTACTGTGATAGTCTGTATAAAGTTAGTCATGATAATCTCCGTTTCAAGAATGAACTAGAAAGGCTTCTCGTTTAAAAATCTTTTAGCTCATCAAAGATTTCTATAAATTTTTCTTTGTCCATCCCTAAATCTTCAGGTAGTAAATCTAAGATCTCGACCAGGGCATCATAGATATCCTCTCTCTCGATTGTTTCAATAAAACAGTTACGCTTGTCCATTTTATTGAAACCTTGAGTATATTCTCTTATGAGGGCCTCTATGTGTTTTATAGTGTCCTCGTTGGGATTTTCTAGAAGCTTTCTAACACTTGCTCTAGTCTTTCTATATAGAGAGGCTGCTTTTTTTGCGTTTGCGGTTGAAATATTCTCTTGTCCATCCCATGAGCGAAATGGATTGTCTAGGTTTTGGGCTAGCCATTCAGCTTTTCTCGGTTTTGTTATCCAAAGATTCAGTCCCTTGTCTTGCTGTTTTTTATAATATTTTTTGGTTACTTTAGCGGCCTCTTCTGGTAAGCTGCTCATCCAAAACATGATTAATCGAGGTAAATCTTCTGGTTTGGGAATATCCTCTGCAGTAAAGCCAAACAAATCAACAGTTGAAAAATTGATTAACTCTTTGAACTCTGATAATTTATGGAAATTGAGAATATGACCAGGTTTCCCCCACAATCTTAATTCCCTAAGCCTTGGATAGTTATTCAAGATTTGTGCAAAGTCTATTTCAAGGATGTTAGAACAATGGATGGCTCCTAAATCTTTTAATCCCAGTACCTTAGGTAGAGAACGATCATGTTGTAATCGTAAGCTGGCTCCATGATCCTTTACAAGTATCTGACAATTGTCGCTCATGTCTCCTAATAAGACTAGCTCCTCCAAATCATCGTTCAATCTAAGTTCCTCTATACCTGTCAAATCAATGGAAAGCCGATGTATGGATGTCTTAGAAAAATCCAGTTTTGTTTGTCCATGATTTTTAAGAACTAGTTCTGTAATAAAAGGAGTTGACTGTAAATATTCATATAAATTTTTGTGCCATCTTGTTAATGCCAACTTAGATAAACAAGGAAAGACTTTTAATTCTAATGCGTCTTCAAAAGGCGTCCACTCGTCATTGATATTGTGTTTAGAAATACGGCACTCATTTCCTGCAAATGAAACTTTTTCCTTGCTTTTATCTGCTTTCTTAAATAAATCTCTTTTTTCTTTTGGTATTTCTTGCCATTTCAGTTGCCTATAAATATCGTAATCATTCCCCCAAAACATAGCATAAGTATTGGTGCTTTCAGTTGTTAATGGTGTTGTATTACCAATAAAAATATAATTTGACGGTACATGAATATCAACATTACTCAGATGTAAGTTTCTTTCCCAGTACATAAAATCTATATAGAGTGGCTTCAAAGAAGCTAGTTCTTCTTCTCTAAGAGGTTGTTCTCCTGACCAGTCTAATGACAGTAGGACAGCCTGTGGCTTTTTCTCCCCCTCTTCTATCTTGGTTATCTGACAAGCTATGTATTTTTTTAGATGGAAATTGTAAACACAATAGACGTCCCCTGCTTTTGCTAGCATACAAATTTCTCCTTACATGATTCAATGGTCTTTGGATAATCGAGATTTTTTATCCAATCAAAATTTCTTAATGGTGTTAAAATAATCATAAATGCAGACGTTTATAATTTCTACTTTAGCATCGCATCAACTATCAATTCCCAAAGTAATGACCTTTTATGTACCCAAATAGTGCTACTGCTAATAAATTGTAACCGGAGTCTTCCTAGCTTTATTATACCATTTTTGTGCGTAGTAAGAGTAGTATGCTTGGTAAATCTATACTTTTTAAAATGTTGTGAAGATCCCAAAAAACCAGACTTAGTCTGGCTTTCATATTATTTGGATTTTAGGTAAATTCTCTTAGATTTTATGAGTGTTATTTAGAATAGAGAATAGGAGTGTATCTATCTGAATTTTATCGTAGATTTTTCATATTTGATATCATTATCCAATAGTTTTAGTAAAGGCGTTACATATTCAGGGTTTGGAAACTTAGGTCCGAAAATGACCTTCTCAATTTGAATTGGGTTTTCCCGTTCTACATAAAGTTTACCAATTCCAGATTCTTTATCAATTTTTATTTTATCATTACTTGGGTCTAGATTAGCATAGCGTAAGATACGAAGCTCGTTTTCATATTTGTAATCTACCGATTTAAATAAATAGCGAATTTCTTCGATACAGTTATAAACAGCTTTCTTATAAAAAGGATCCAGCTTACTCAAGTCTGCTTTTAATTCATCCTTTAAACGAATCAACAATTTTTCTAAATCGTCCAGTTCTGACTTCTCAAATAGTTCAGTTTGTTCTAGTTTTAAATTTTCCTCTATATGCTTAACATAGGCAATTCGGTAGAGATAATCACGATTCCCTTTTGAATCACTAGCTTTTTCTACAGAATTCGGTTCAGTTCCTTCATCATTAACAGTATCGACTGAATTCTCACTTTCACTCCGAGAGATAGATTTTTCAAAGCCACTATTTAATTCAGATTTCAGTAAATACATCTTATCAGAGAATTCTAAAAAGTTTTTTTCTTGACGCCAAGAAACATCATTGAAGGAAGTAAATCTAGAAAAATCATCTTCTCGAAGTACCAGACAAACGCCTTTGGCATCATCACCATACTGGGACCACATGGCTAGATCATCTGTTTTGTTTGTAAAACTCATTAAAAACCATGAGCTTGGTTCCAAAACATCTCGTCTATCTAAGCCTAATATCTGTTCTATGACGATTCCTTCTTCAGGATCATTCATATAATTAGCATTATACAATCGAGTTTTTCCAGATACGGAGAATTTTGTATCATCTGTATTTCCTGTATCTTGATCTAATAAATCTTGGAGAATTTTTTTCCTTTGGTATAATGACCAAATTTAAGATTCGAATTTTTTTATCTTTTGCTTTCAAGCCAAGTTGATACTTGATTTTTTTGAACAATTCTGTAGATATCTATTAACTGATTGAGCTTTATTCTCATCATCTTTATAGTGTTTTTATCCAATCTTTTTAAAATATCGTATTTTGTATTTATAACAAGGTCAAGATTTAAAGCCCGAATTAGTAGTTTTCTGTCAAAAATCATCATTGGAATAAAAACATAGTTTATCTAAAATTTTTTTGTGAGACTAGTGAATGGAATATCATTTGTATCTAATGGGTATCCGGATTATTTTTCAAATATTTTCACTACAATTTCAAATATTTTAACACTAGAGAGATTTGTTAATATAGCTAATATTTGTTTAACTGTATTGCCTACTTCATCTCTTTTCATTTTTGAAGTTTTGCTAGATTAAATAAAAACCATAGCATATCGTAAAGCAATGTCTTCAGAATGTTTAAACTGCTCAAAAAAATTTGTTTGATTGAATTAGTGGTATTTCCCCTCTTCTACATTTATTTGTTTAGTTGACAAATTGACTAAAAACCATACAATAATATAAAGCAATATCTTTAGACTCATTGAATCTTTTGTATATATTTTGAATTTGCTGAGTGGTTTTAGCAATTTCTTTAGATTTAGTCTGTTCAGCCGATAAATTTACCAAAGTTTTAGCATATTGTAAAGCAATATCTTCAGAATGTTTAAACTGCTCAAAAATTTGTTTGATTGAATTAGTAGTATCGTCTAGTTCTTTTATATTTACTTGTTCGACCGACAAATTGAACAAAACATTAGCATATCGTAAAGCAATGTCTTCAGAATGTTTAAACTGCTCAAAAATTTGTTTGACTGAATTAGCAGTGTTTAGTAATTCCTCAACATTTACTTGTTTAGTTGATAAATTGACCAGAACCATGGTATATTGTAAAGCAATGTCTTCAGAATGCTGGAAGAGTTCAAAAATTTGTTTGACTGAATTAGCAGTGTTTAGTAGTTCCTCAACATTTACTTGTTTAGTTGATAAATTGACCAGAGCCAGGGTATATTGTAAAGCAATGTCTTCAGAATGCTGGAAGAGCTCAAAAATTTGTTTGACTGAATTGGCAGTGTTTAGTAGTTCCTCAACATTTACTTGTTTAGCTGACAAACTGACCAGAGCCAGGGTATATTGTAAAGCAATGTCTTCAGAATACTGGAAGAGCTCAAAAATTTGTTTGACTGAATTGGTAGTGTTTAGTAGTTCCTCAACATTTACTTGTTTAGCTGACAAACTGACCAGAGTTATAGCATATTGTAATGTAATGGCTTCAGAATGCTGGAAGAGCTCAAAAATTTGTTTGATTGAATTAGCGGTGTTTAGTAGTTCCTCAACAATTTCTTGTTTAGCTGACAAATTCACTAAAGCCATAGCATAAAGTAAAGCAATGTTTTCAGAATGTTGGAAGAGCTTAAAAATTTGTTTGATTGAATTAGCGGTGTTTAGTAGTTCCTCAACAACTTCTTGTTTAGCTGACAAATTCACTAAAGCCATAGCATATTGTAAAGCGATGTCTCCGGATTGATTGAACTGCTCAAAAATTTGTTTGACTGAATTCGCAGTATTCCCTCTCTCTTCCACATTTACTTGTTCAACTGACAAATTGACCAAAATCCCAGCATAGAACAAAGCAATTTTTTCTGATTTAGGATATTGCTCATAAATTATTCTTGCTTTTTCTGCTAGAGCTTCACAGGCAGTCTTATCTGTCACCTCGGCTGATAAGTCAAAGAGCTTATCTAACTCTGCTATACTTTGTTCCAAATTGTATTTCTGTTCATCCATACTATGCCCTCACTTTGAAATAGTAATTATTGCTAGTTCAAACTAATCTGCCTTTTTCGTTTCATAATTAGTTTCTACATATTTTTATTATATCAAAAACCATATTTTTTTCTCCTAGTATATGTATGATGCTTTTTAAACATATACTCACATAAAAAACCAGACACAGTCTGGCTTTCATATTATTTGGATTTTAGGTAAATTCTAAAACCTTTTTAGAGGATTTTCTTAGTTTTATCCACCATAAAGAGGGAGATTGTCATGATGATATCAATCATTAAAAGAGCCAGAACAGCTGGGATCCAAGATTGAAACATGTCAAAACTATAGCCAAACAAGGTAGGACCAAAGGCGGCAAAGATATAGCCTCCGGTCTGGGCAAGTCCAGATAATTGGGCCGTCTTTTCAGGCGAGCTTGTTTTGATGGAGAAGCAAACCATGAGGTAGGGGAAGAGGGCGCTGCAGGCAGTTCCAATCAAGAGATGGGCAACTAGCCAATAGACGAAACTTGTGCTTGGGTAGAGAAGCATAGAGATTCCTAGCATCCCAGCTAGGGAGAGGACAGCTAGCATGATTTGACGGTTACGGTTTGACAAACGCGTCGTTAAACTTGGAATGGTCATGGAGAATGGAATACTAATCAGAGAAAAGATAGAAGCCAGAAGACCAGCGTCCGTATGAGATAGTCCAGCACTGATGGCCATGGTTGGTAACCAAGTCATGCTAGTATAAAAGAGGAGGGATTGAAGTCCACCAAAAACGATGATGGCCCAGACATTTTTATTTTTTAAGATATTCTCTTTCTCTTGTTTTTTCTCATGTCCTTCCAGAAAATGGTTGTGCCCATGGTTGGGTAACCAAATGAAGAAGGTTAGCAAGCAGAGAAGGCTTAGACAAAGGATTAAACCTTTCCAGGAAGTAGCTTGAGTGATAGGGACAGCTATGTAAGAGGAGAGGGCAGTTGCAATCCCCATAGACGTTACATAAAGTGTCGTCAGCAAACTGATTTTTTGCGGGTAGTTGGCCTGAATCAGGCTAGGAAGAAGTACGTTAAAAATAGCGACACTAGCTCCGATGAGCAGGGTTCCCAGATAAAGCAATGGGAGATTGAAGATACGAATCACTGAGCCGATTGTCAAGACAAGGAGGCAGTAGGTAAAAAGATGCTCAAGTCCAATCTTTTGAGCCAAACGCGTCGCAAAAGAGGAGAAAAGAGCAAACATTAAGAGAGGGAGACTTGTCAAAACACCAAGTGAACTAACTTCCACGCCTAAACCTTGGGCAATATCTCCCAAAACAGTTGGCAAAGCTGTGAAAGGAGCTCTTAAGACCGCTCCGATTAAGATAATTCCTAGAATAAAAAAGAGTGATCGTTTTTTCATGTGAACCTCAATAAGCTGATTTTGATAACAGCTTATTTTAAGTTTTTTTCCAAGAGATGTCAAGCTAGAGTAGGGAGATTCGGTTTTTAACTTAAACTAAATAAAAGTAAAGAAGGATGAGTTGTTTACTAGTTTTTTTCTTGGATTCAAATAAAAATAGGAAAGTCGGAAAATTTGTGATAAAATAGTGGAAGAAAATCTATACATTGGAGAAAAACTGTGTCTGAAAATCGGAAATTTAGTGTCTTGATGTCAGTCTATATCAAAGAAACCCCTACCTTTCTAGAAGAAGCGGTAGAGAGCATCTTACATCAAACGCTTAAGCCTAGTGAGGTGGTTATTGTCGAAGATGGTCCGCTGACACCTGAACTCTATCAAGTTTTGGATAAATTGACAGCACAGTCAAGTATTCCAATTAAACGTTGTCCACTTGAACAAAACCGTGGGCTGGGCTTAGCGCTTCAGTACGGTGTCTTACAGTGCCAATATGACGTTATTGCCCGTATGGATACTGACGATATCGCTGTCGAAGATCGTTTCGAACAACAGTTTGATTTGATGGAAAAGGAAAACTTGGACTTGCTAGGAGGTCATATCGCAGAATTTATTGACCAACCTGATGAAATAGTGTCCTATCGTCGCGTTCCTATCAAGCACGAAGAGATAATCGCCTACCAACGCATGAGAAGTGCCTTCAATCACATGACGGTCATGTTTAAGAAAGAGATGGTTTTAAAAGCAGGCAACTATGAAGATGGCCTTTATATGGAAGATGACCTGCTTTGGCTCAATATGATTAGCGCTGGCGCTCGGACTGGAAATGTGGATCAGATTCTTTGTAAGGTGCGCGTGGGAGCGGGGATGTTTGAACGCCGTGGTGGTCTTCGCTATCTCAAACTCTATCGCCAAGCACGCCAAAGAATGCACGCGCGTGGACAGATTTCTTATGGCGAATATCTGAAAAGTGTTTAATCCAAGTTGTCGTTGCCCTATGTCCAGGATTTGTACGACAGTTTATATTTTTAAAACTATTGAGAAAAAGCAACTAGTTAATCAGTTGTTAAAAAACATCTTGTAATTACTAGAAAATGTGATTTTGTGTAGGAGGATACCATTCACATGAACAAAAAAATGACAGATTATGTAATTGATCTGGTTGAAGTACTAAATAAACAACAAAAACAAGTCTTTTGGGGGATTTTTGATGCTACCAGCATGATTTCCTCTATCATTGTTTCTTATATTTTATTTTATGGATTGATCAATCCAGCACCTGTGGACTATGTCATCTATACTAGCTTGACCTTCTTGTTCTATCAGATTATGATTGGATTTTGGGGACTCAATGCCAGCATTAGTCGTTATAGCAAAATCACAGACTTTATGAAGATATTCATCGGAGTAAGTGTCAGCAGTGTCTTGTCTTATGTTATTTGCTACGCCTTCTTGCCACTTTTCTCTGTGCGTTTCATCGTCCTCTTTATCTTGCTCAGCACCTTCTTGATCTTACTTCCTCGTATCACTTGGCAGTTGATCTATTCTAGACGTAAAAAGGGTGATGGAGAAGGGGAACACCGTCGTACCTTCTTGATTGGTGCCGGGGACGGTGGAGCTCTCTTTATGAACAGCTACCAACATCCTACGAGTGATCTTGAATTAGTCGGTATTTTGGACAATGATGAAAAGAAAAAAGGTCAGAAGCTCGGTGGTATCCCAGTTTTAGGTTCCTATGATCAGTTGCCAGAATTGGCCAAACGTCATCAGATTGAGAAAGTCATTGTTGCGATCCCTTCCCTTGATCCGTCAGAATATGAGCGCATCTTGAAAATGTGTAACCAACTTGGCTTGAAGTGTTATAAGATGCCCAAGATTGAGTCGGTTGTCCAAGGTATCCATCCGCAAGTGGGTGGCTTCCAAAAGATTGATATTACGGACCTTTTGGGGCGTAAAGAAATAAAACTTGATGAGTCACGCCTAGGATCAGAAATTACTGGTAAAACCATCCTGGTGACAGGTGCAGGAGGCTCTATCGGTTCTGAAATTTGTCGTCAGGTTAGTCGCTTCAATCCAGAGCGAGTTGTCTTGCTTGGACATGGAGAAAATTCCATCTATCTGATTTATCATGAATTGATTCGTAGCTTCCAAGGAATTGACTATGTTCCTGTGATTGCAGATATTCAAGACTATGATCGCTTGCTTCAAGTATTTGAGAAGTATGAACCAGCTATTGTTTACCACGCTGCTGCCCATAAGCACGTGCCGATGATGGAACGTAATCCAAAAGAAGCCTTTAAAAATAACATCCTCGGAACTTATAATGTTGCCAAGGCAGTTGATGTAGCTAAGGTGCCGAAGATGGTCATGATTTCGACAGATAAGGCAGTTAATCCACCGAACGTTATGGGAGCTACCAAACGTGTGGCAGAGTTGATTGTTACAGGATTCAACCAACGTAGTCAGTCTACCTATTGTGCCGTTCGTTTCGGGAATGTTCTTGGTAGTCGTGGTAGTGTTATTCCAGTTTTTGAGCGTCAGATTGCAGAGGGTGGTCCAGTGACCGTGACAGACTTCCGTATGACTCGTTACTTTATGACTATTCCAGAAGCTAGTCGTTTGGTTATCCATGCAGGAGCTTATGCCAAAGATGGAGAAGTCTTCATCCTTGATATGGGGCAACCTGTTAAGATTTATGATTTGGCCAAGAAAATGGTTCTTCTTAGTGGGCGTACTGAGAATGAAATTCCGATTGTAGAAGTGGGGATCCGTCCAGGTGAGAAACTTTATGAGGAGTTACTGGTATCGACCGAATTAGTGGATAATCAAGTCATGGATAAAATTTTTGTGGGCAAGGTTAATGTCATGCCACTTGAAGTCATCAATCAAAAGATTGAAGAATTCCGTGCCTTGCGAGGTTCTGAGTTGAAGCAAGCCATTATCGGTTTTGCCAATGAAACAACTCACGCTGATTAAAAACAAAACTAAGGTATTATCCCTAGAACTCTTTTTGATAGGAGGGAAGGGATAGTATCTTTTTTTCTAGATTTGGAGAGATTTTCAGAGTTTTTTGAACAAACTTGTTATTAGTGAACAGATATGATAAACTATAGTAAATAAAAAAATTAGGGAGTAACTTATGATTAACGCATATAAAAGTTTCTTTAAAGGTTATGTAGATTTCACAGGCCGTTCAACACGTTCAGAGTATTGGTGGATTTGGCTAACAAACATACTACTTCTTATCCCTCTTTATTCAGCATACTTTAATGCTATATTTAGCGAAGGAGAAGAGGGTGCTTTTCTTGCCTTGGGTGGACTCGCTATTGTCTATATGATTTTCGGTCTTGCCCTAATCTTACCTATGTTAGCTTTGACAGTTCGCCGTCTCCGTGATGCTGGTTTTCACTGGGCTCTGATTTTTGTACATTTTATTCCCGTGGTTGGAGGAATTGCTTTACTAGTCTTGTTAGCTATGCCAAGCAAGGAAGTAGAGGTAGTAACCCTTAATAAAGCTGAAGAAGTTGTGGAAGTTTCACCTTTCGAAGAACCAGACAACAAATAGGATAGCCAAACTTCACCATCTATTTAGCTGACTAGCATTTTAGCTGACTAGTATTCTTCCTACTATTAGGTAAACCACTAACACTCCCATATCCATTTGTGGATTGAGGAGTGTTTTATTTTTTAAATATTTGTGATTTCTAGCAGTATCTAATAGACTAAAATATACAACTAAACAATTAGGAGCAACTTATGATTCAGGCATATAAAAATTTCTTTAAAGGCTATGCAGATTTTACAGGTCGTTCAACACGTTCAGACTTTTGGTGGGTTTGGTTGATGAATCATATTTTGTTCCTACCCCTTTATATATTCTGGTTTCAAATGGCCTTGAAGGATGCCGGAGGAACAGATCCTATTTTAGGAGTAGCAATCATAAGTGTTTATATGATTTTAGCTATCGTGCTATTTACACCAAGTCTTGCTGTAAAAGTTCGTCGGCTAAGAGATGCAGGTATTCACTGGGCTTTCATCTTCCTTTACTTCGTTCCAATGGGTGGTCTTGCTCTTTTAGTCTTGTTAGCTATGCCAAGTAAGGAAGTAGAAATAGTCACTATCGACAGATCTAAAGAAGTTGAAATCGAAGAAGTTTCCCCCTTTGAGTAATGTAACCAGTGTGGTGAAAGGCATTTTTCCTAGTCACGTACAGATAAAAAGACTCCCAAGTCTAGGATGTGCTAGATTTGGGGGTCTTTTGCTTAATCTTTCTTTTGTAAATGATTTAAAATATCCTCTGTTTGGTGAGCAATCCAGTCAGGATTATAGCTCATGAGGTCTTTCTCCTCACCGAATCCCCAGGTTACTGCTAGTTTTTTAAGGCCCGTTTCTTGGGCACCAATCATATCAAACTTGGTATCTCCGATAATAACAACCGTTTCAGGAGCTAGATGATGAGTTTCCAGAGCCTGACGAATGACATCGGCCTTGTGCAAGGCTTGAGGACTTGAACCATAGATGCCATCAAAGAAGTGGTCAATCTCAAAATTACTAGTCATATCGACTGCGGTTGGTGTATTCTTCGTAGTGGTGATATAGAGAGGAAACTGTTTAGTTAGTTCTTCCAGTAAATCTTTGATATGAGGATAAAGCTGGGCTTCGTAAACACCCTTTTCCTTATAGTAGGAGCGATAAAGCTGGATAGCTTGATCAATCTGCTCAGTTGGTAAGCAAGTGGCAAAGCTGGTTTCTAGCGGAGGACCCATAAAACCACGAATAGTCTTGGCATCAGGGCTGGTCACTCCCAGTTGCTCAAAGGTATAGGTGAAACCATTATGGATACCGATAGAACTATCAACTAGCGTTCCATCTAAGTCAAAAAGATAGCAGATATAGATGACATTGATTCTCCTCATAATGATGAAATTATTCGCCGAAGATTTCTTTTTGAAGGCGACGACCTGTAGGTGTGGCAGCGAGCCCCCCTTCAGCAGTTTCACGAAAGGCAGTTGGTAAGCTAGATCCTACTTGATACATGGCATCAATGACCTCATCAACTGGAATTTTTGATTCGATACCAGCCAGAGCCATATCGGCTGCGATGAAGGCAAAGCTTGCTCCCATAGCGTTACGCTTGACGCAAGGAACTTCAACCAAGCCTGCAACGGGGTCGCAAATGAGACCGAGCATATTTTTGATGACAAAAGCCAAGGCCTGGCTAGCTTGATAGGGACTTCCTCCAGCAGCTAAGGTCAGAGCAGCGGCGCTCATGGCAGAAGCAGAGCCAACCTCTGCTTGGCAGCCTCCTTCAGCTCCTGAGATAGAAGCGTTGTTAGCAATGACGAGCCCGAAAGCGCCAGCAGCAAAGAGAAAGTCTAGTTGTTGCTCATGAGTTAAATTCAACTTTTCAATAGCAGCAGTGAGAACGGCTGGAAGGCAGCCTGCACTACCAGCGGTAGGGGTTGCACAAACGAGGCCCATCTTGGCATTGTGTTCATTAACGGCGATAGCATTACGAGCAGCAGACAAAACAGTGAAGTCTGATAAGGTCTTTCCTTTTTTGATGTAGTGGTCTAGTTTGGCTGCATCTCCACCTGTCAAGCCACTACGAGATTTTTTTTCACTGAGACCAAGTTCAACTGAAGCTTTCATGACTTCAAGGTTGCGTTCCATGAGAAGGAGAACTTCTTCGCGCTCACGACCAGTCAATTCAAACTCAGTCCTAATCATGAGCTCAGCGACATTTCCTTGAAAATCTAAGTCGGCTTGTTGGACCAATTCTTTGATAGAATAAAACATAGTTCCTCCTATTGAAAGAAATTGACATTGTGCAGATGAGGAATTTTACGAATTTCTTCGATAGATTCGTCACAGTTGCGACTATCAACTTCGATAATCATAATGGCTTTCTCACCAGCCTTTTCTCGGGTCACATTCATCTGAGCGATGTTGATATCAAAGAGAGAGAGAGCTTCTGTCACGTGAGCAATCATACCAGGAACATCCTGATGGACAATGATGATAGTAGGAGTATTCATATTAAGGGATACCGCAAAACCATTGAGTTCTGTCACTTGGATATTACCACCACCAATTGAAATTCCTGTGACACTGATAGTCTTACGATCGTTTTTAACAGTGATTTTCGTAGTGTTTGGATGAGGTGCGTTGCTATCTTTTTGGATAGTCCAGACGATTTTGATGCCACGCTTGTGGGCGATTTCTAAACTGTTAGGGATTTCTGGATCATCTGTATCCATTCCTAAGATTCCAGCGACAAGGGCAAGGTCAGTTCCGTGTCCGCGATAGGTTTTTGCAAAGAGTTAAAAAGTTGGAATTCGACCTCGGTAGGAGTATCGTCAAAGATAGATGAGACGATTTTCCCGATTCGAACAGCTCCTGCTGTATGACTACTAGATGGCCCAATCATGACTGGCCCAATAATATCAAAGACAGATTGAAAACGAAGTGATTGCATCTGTTTCCCCTTCAAAAGATTCTTACCTCTATTATATCAAAGATTAGATGCAAGCGCTCAATTCCATTATAAAATATCTAGAATCCCCATAAAGACTATGAAATCAAGTCTTTTGTAACAAAAAAGGGCTCTTCTTATGCAATAAAACACAGTCTTGTAACATTTCTACATAAAAACGTCAAGAAACAGTAATAATAGTAGGGTATGATGGAAATATAAGAAAGAAGGAGAAACTTTTTAAATGAAATCAACTATTAAAACAAAATTTGCAGGATTGGCAGTCGTACTTGCTTTCCTTGCACCATCACTAACTTTTGCGCAAGAGACAACGACTTACACAGTTAAAGCTGGTGACACTCTTTCAGAAATTGCAGAAACACACAACACAACTGTTGAAAAATTGGCTGAATTGAATAATATTGAAAATACTGACCTTATCTTTGTAGACCAAGTCTTGATTATTGATGGTCCAGCTGCTGCAGTAGCTGCAACGACTTCAACAACCTATGAGGCTCCAGCTACAACAGAAGCAACTACTGAAGCTGTAACTTACGAAGCAGAAGCAAATGAAACAACCTATGAAGCACCAGCAGCAGTTGTGGGAAGAAAGCTACACTGCACCAGCAGCAACAGTAAGCGGATCTGAAGCAGAAGCCAAAGAATGGATCGCTCAAAAAGAATCAGGCGGTAGCTACACAGCTACAAACGGACGTTACATCGGACGTTACCAATTGACAGATTCATACTTGAACGGCGACTACTCAGCAGAAAACCAAGAACGTGTAGCAGATGCCTACGTTGCAGGACGTTACGGTTCATGGACTGCAGCTAAGAACTTCTGGCTTAACAACGGTTGGTATTAAGATGATATAGAAAAGGAAGTCTCAATGACTTTCTTTTTTGTTTACAAAGATATCAACTTCTCGCTCTAGTTCTATTAGTAAGTGTTCATCTTCTACTAGCTTAGCTAAGGAGAGTCCATTTTGTATCAACTGAGCATCATTAGTACAAATGCCTATACGAATATAGGCAAAAGCAAGTGTGTCATACTTTTTGCTTGCTTTTGCCTCCTCTAAGAGAGTGTAGCAAAGCTGTTTGCAAAGCAACTTATCACCATTGTAAAGATAAAGAGTTGAGAGATTCAAAAGCAACATCATACGAAGCTGAAAGACAGGACTATAGTGTTTATAAACCTCTAGTCGTTCGAGAATTTTTTCAGTAATCTGATGAATATACTCCATAGGAAAAGCAAAGAGAATGGTATTAAGGACTTTGAGGTCGCTCTCATACCAAGTATCTTGTTTCTCAATCTTATCCCATAGTCTGTTTACAATGTTGTCAACCTTACTTGACAATTTTTCTATCCCATTTTCACGGATGTAGATAACGATTTCGAGCATGTCTTGTAACTGCTGGATGGTAAATCATGGTGTGTTTTTAGATAATGTTGGCATTTTTTGAGTAATTTACTTAAGTCGCTCGTACCACTAATAGAAGCTGTTTTTAGAAAAGTCTGCATGATAGTTGATCGTTCACTTGGGTGGTAGAGATAGCAAATATATTCAAACTCTTCAAAACTCATATTGATTTGCCGGAGAAGAAATTCCATATTCTCATATTTTGAAGTTGTTTTTCCACTTTCGATTTTTGATAGGCTGGTTCTTGAAAGGACGCTGCCACAGACATCTTCTTGGGTTAATCCTTTTGACTCACGGATTTCTTTATAAACATTTCCAAAATCGTAGCGCATGTTCTCCTCCTTGTTCGTGAAAAAAGTTAACAAAAAATTGAATTCTATTAAAAATATTGTATTATAAGAATATATAAAACAAATAAAAAAATATTTTGTATTTTTAGTATGTAAAGGAGAATCGTTACATGAAACATTTTTGCAGGAATTGGTGAGATTCATTTTTGTTATTTTTTTATTATATCTA
>BNJS01003491.1_pt1 | contig 36173 bp, 58 predicted proteins | sample 8540461 | NCBI WGS metagenome assembly BNJS01 (sample SAMD00202454, study PRJDB9452) | human saliva metagenome | isolation source: human saliva | place: Japan
TTCTGCTATGTTAACAGAAAGAGTTCCTAATCCGACAGGGACCACCACCGTACATCTCAATCATGGTGCGAAGGATTTTTTGGTCCACATAGTCCAGACCTTCATGGTCAACATCCAGCATGGTCAAAGCCTTATCGGTAATAAGATCATCGATAACCCCATTCCCCATAATCTGGGCAAAATCGCGCACGCGCTTGAGGAGACGATTGGCAATACGAGGGGTCCCACGACTACGCAAGGCCAACTCAGATGCTGCCTCATGAGTGATTTCCATCTCAAAAATATCTGCCGTCCGCTCGACAATTTCTGTCAAGTCAGCATGGGCATAATACTCCATATGACCTGTAATCCCAAAACGTGCCCGTAGCGGATTTGAGAGCATACCAGCCCGAGTCGTCGCACCAATCAAGGTAAAAGGTGGCAACTCCAAATGAACACTGCGACTGCCTTCACCAGCCCCAATCATGATATCAATGTAGAAGTCCTCCATGGCACTATAAAGCACCTCTTCCACTGACATGGGCAAGCGATGAATCTCATCAATAAAAAGGACATCCCCAGGCTCTAAAGTCATTCAAAATCGCTACCAGATCACCAGCTTTTTCAATGACTGGACCCCGAAGTCTGCTTGAGATTGACACCTAGTTCGTTGGCAATAACAAAAGCCATGGTCGTTTTTCCCAAACCTGGAGGTCCCAAATAAGAGGACATGATCCAGCGCTTCATCCCGCATTTTGGCAGCCTCGATAAAGATTTGGAGCTGGTCCTTGACCTTGTCCTGCCCAATATATTCACGTAAGTACTGAGGACGGAGCGTGCGTTCTACTAACTCCTCATCCCCCATTATCTCATTATCTAAAATTCTACTCATGGCTCTATTATATCAAAAAACCAAGCCACAAACAAAAAAGCCACCTGATTGGGTGACTCCCGAGTTTAGCACTTATGTGGTATAATATTCTACGGCACTTCTACACCGCCTACGAAAGGAGGTGAGATAGCCCATGATGGATACAATACTTAAAACTATCATCGGACCAATTGTGGTCGGTGTCGTTCTTCGATTAGTCGATAAATGGCTAAACAAGGACAAATAGTGTCAAAAAGACCCCAAGCTTATTTGGACGTGAGCTTGGGGTCTTTTCTAGCCTATGATATAGAACTAGTACTCAATTCCTTTTTATTATCCCACAGTTCACAAAATTTGTCAAAGGTTTACATCTCTCTTTAACCGCCGTACAACAATATGATGCGTCACTCATGGACAAGCAAAATCGTTATTACAGCAGTTCTATCCCTTCAATTCACAGACGCTTGCAATCAAATTGAGGTTGAAAATAAGCACATTCTTAAGCCATAGTCGCAAAAAACTCCACCTGATTAGGTGGAGTTAAGGGAGATTGTTATGAAAAAGAAAAGTTTAGGATTTTATTAAACAAAGTTAGGAGGTCTTTATTTAATGACTATATGATACAAGACGAAGCTTAAAACTAGCTTAACTTTTTCTCAAATTTTACTATTTTGCAAAAAGTTTCTATCTCCAGTACACACAAAAAAAGCCACCTGATTGGGTGGCTTCTATAGAGATTATTATGAAAAAGGTAAAATAAAATCTTATTAAATCAACGCTTTTTGGAGGGTGTCCTCTAACTCCCCCGACCTCTGGACAAGGTCTATTTTTTGAAAAAAATTTAAAAACTTCATCAAAACCATTGACTTTTATACAACTTTAGTTGTATAATAGATACATAAGGTTAAGGAGGAAACCTTAGACAAGGAAACTAGTAGAAAGGAAAACAAAATGTTTAAGTTCAAAAAGAAGCCACTCAAAGTAAAAACAAATAAGCTAGTAGTCAAAATAAACTTATTTATAATCAGCTTTGAATGGCACATCGAATTTGGATAGTGAGAAATCACTATCCACCCCTTCGGGGGTGTACTTAAATTATAACAGGAAAAACAATGAAAGTAAATCTAAAAATTAGAAAAACCACCAAGCGTGAAAAAGTTGAATTTATTATTGGACTTCTTCTACTCCTATTTGCAGTTTGGTATTTTATGAGGTAATATATGTCAGTAGATATTAAAGCTATCCGCTGGCTTTTAGACAACGCCACAGCCTATGCTATCAGCAAAAACTGTGGCGTATCTATTCAGGCCGTAGATAAGTATAAAAACGGTGTATCAGATATTATGAACATGCGTTTAAAACACGCTATCAGCATGACTTCTTACGCCCATACACTACAAGAAAAACAGTGAGTACCATCACTGTTTTTTCTATTTTGAGCAAACAAAAAAACCGCAAGCTATTGCCTGCGGTGAAGAACATTTTAGAAAGTTTCCTTTCTATTTATTTAACTGTAATCAAGCCTTCTGGCTCTACTGTGAATTCTGGCTTGTCTGCCATTGTTCCGTCTGGTTTGAGATAGTACCAACCTTTTTTATCAGCTGATTGGACAAATGAGTTAGATACCATGTTTCCATTCTTACTATCAAGGTAGTACCAAGTCAGCTTATGCTTAATCCAGCCAGTGAGCATCTTACCTTCTTCATCGAAGTAATACCAAGCATTATTGATACGAGCCCAGCCAGTGGCCATAGATCCTGAATCCGTGAACCAGTACCAAGCATCCTTGTAGTTCAACCAGGTACTACGCTTCATGAAGCCTTTTTCATCGAAATAGTACCAAACATCATTGATTTTCTCCCACTTGTCAGTTGGATATGAGCCGTCTTCACGAACCCACCACCAACCATATTGGTTCTGTTGCCAGCCAGTTTCAACTTCTTCAGGCGGTACGATATACCCAACGATTTCACTTACAGAACGCTCATTGTAGCGACAAGGGCCACCTACTTCTAAATAGTCCCAGTTGCCATCAATATTCTGCTCAATCGTCTTGATAGTATATCCGTCTGAGTCTTCATAGACAAGACCTGCATGCCCGTAGTTAACACCGTCGCCAGCCACATAGCTTTTCACGAAGAACCAACCAGCCTTTGGATGTTCAGCGTCATACACGACTTTCAGGCCTTGAGAACGTGCTGATTCAAGAAGGTCGTAAGCGTTACCCCAAAGGGTCACACCGTACCAGTTTTTAAAAGCGTAGCATGGAACATCCGCGCATTGCATTTTCTTTAAAATACGACTCTCCTCTCAGTTATTTCGAACCAAGAATGTATAACGTATTCCCTCTATTACGAGCTCATACTTTCGTATGAGATGAGACTATATCTTTATTTGTGGTAATCATCTAATTCAATAAATTTTAAATTCGCATTATTTTCTAGATTATATCTTTTTATAGCTTCAATTCTAGCTTTGTAAGCTTCTTCTGGTGAGTCAAAGGTACCTACATAGATGTGTTTTCTATTCACGTTGTAATATGAAGAGTATCTCCCTTTTTTACTGGTATTTTCAACAACTCCTGTAAAACCTGTTTTGTTTTTATATTGTGTCCTATTATTACAATTGTCTTTAGGCAAAACCCATCTGCAATTTTCTTTACAATAATTACCGTCATTGTCAATTCTATCTAATTGATATTTTTCACTAGGTGGTTCTCCCATATCTTCGTAAAACTTTTCAAACTCTTCCCATTCTTTAGAATATGTGATTCCTCGACCACCATATCTTTCGTAATGATCATATAACGGATTATTACACCTCTGCTTCATACCTTTCCATGCTCGGTGAACTTTTGTACCAGACATTCCGTGTTTTTTACGATTGGAAGTCAATGCTATACGTGATAAACAACCGCACGATTTTGAATAACCATTCCTTATCTCGGTAAGTACCATCACTTTTTCTGTTCCACATAAATTACATCGGCATAGAGCTAGTAATTTATTGTATTTATTTTTACCCGATATTTCCAATACTTTTAGATGATTAAATATTTTTCCAACATCTTTATGTTCCTTTGTCTGCATTAGTTAAACCTTTCGTTTCGTCTAACTATATTATACCACAAATACCTCGTGCTGTCTTGCGATTGCAAGCACTTAGTCGTTGAACCTTCCTCTACTGTTACCATAGAGGCTCGGCTGCTGATTTTCCAATCTATGAAGTTTTTAAGCATTCACGCTTACTGTTACCAGTTACGTTGTAGCCTCATAGCTCTAAGGAGGTTCCAGCAATTCTCGAGGTTACGAGCCCATTCGCCTAAGCTCCGTACATTCCATCGTTATCAACTCCATCGCCTGCGTTGGCCTTGTCGATGAAGAATTGAATCATTTCTTGTTTTTTAGACATACTTACTCCTTCCAAGCGTCATTCATCTGCTTCACGGCTGACTCTACAAACACTTCAAGCTCTTTATCCGTCATAGTGACATTGTACTTTTTAAGCTCTGAAATCATGTATACTTTAGCTTGTTCTAGCTTTTCATCACCTTTATAGCCCGTTTCAGCCGCTACCTGCTCCACTGCGTGTACTGCATTTTTGGCTAGGATTTCAGCGATTTTTACAGCTTTCTCTCCGCCTTTACGCAAAAGATAGTCTTTCACTGCCTTTACAATACTGCCTATTGCTACTGCCAAAAAGCCTGTCGCAAAAAGCAATAATGATTTCATTAAATTGTGTCATGTGTTTTCCTTTCTGGCGCATTACCGCGCCCCTTTCTCATCTTCAACTAAGATGTCGTCTCTGATTTGCAACGCTTCAAAATTGTTGTACAAGTGGTCAATGTAGCCATTGCCACCCAAGGCTTTATAGCTATTGTGCATGTTCTCGACCACGTAGAACTCATCCTTGGTGGTAAAACCACGACGAATAGCCCTGCGAATATCACGATCTAGGCGCATCCTCATCGTGACAAGGTGCGCTTCATCGTGCAGTTTTAGCTTGGCTTGTACTTCATCAATTTTGGTGTTGCTGTCGCATGCAGTTTCTTGGACATCTTTGATTTGTTTCTTGACATCGGTTAGTTCCGAGACAATTTTATCTGTTTCTTCTTTGGCTTTTTTCGGCAATTTGTAGCTAAGCCAAGCGATAATAATCGGTGAAGCCGATGGTAGCACGTTCATGAAGAAATGTTCTATCTGTTGTAAGACGTCCATAAACACCTCTATCCTTTAGGTTCGTACTTCCATGCTGCCCCTGTTCCGTCCATTTCAAGACGACCGTTTCGGGCAAAGTCGCTGACTGGTTCGCCATTATACGTGAATTCCTTGTTCAACTGAACCAAGATACGCTTGCCTTCTCCGTCTACCTCAACGTGCGCTGGATCTTCGATGGTAATCAAGTCATGTGCCAAGTAACGTTTCCCAACTTCAGCAAGTGGAATCAACTCTACCAATTCCTTGTAGTTAGTTCCATAAGCGATTGTCTTGCCTGCTACAGCATTTAAAACGACCGCATGAATGATTTTCCCATAGCGGTCAGTTTCTTCCTGATTGTGCTTAACTGCTTGGTCTGTAGCCGTCTGCTTCGCTTCTGCTTGCGTCAATTTTTCTTTAGTTTGTTCAAGGTTTGCTTGAGTTTGAGCTACTTTCTGTTCAGTCTGTTCCAATTTAGTCAGAGTCTGCTCTAATTTAGCTTGAGTAGTAACGATGGCACTCGTTGGGTTAAGTTCTGTGCGGATGAAATCCAGAACTGCTTGAATCAACACCTCTTCATTGTCCTGCGTGCGATTGCCTGGCAATTCCACACGCTCATAGCTATAGCGCCCAGGTTCTTCTTTCTCAATCGTTACGATTGTGACATTCTTTTCCCCTTTTAGAATAGGTCTTCCTGTTAATTTGTAAGTCATTTGTTAGTTCCTTTCATTTTCCGCTTGCGTTTCGTCAAATAGTTCTTTGAGGGCTGGTTCATATTCCAGCACTGCCTTAAAGACCTGCAATTCAGCCAAAGTCAGCGTATAACGTGCCTCTAAATGTGCACGATTCAATTCGCCCTCAGCCAAACGGTTAACGAGTGACTCAGTGACTAGCTTGCCGATTGTGTTATTATCCATGTGTGTTCTCCATTTCTTTGATTTTCTGGTCTAGTTCTTGGATGGCCTTGATTAAGTAAGGAACCAAAGCAAAGGTATTATAGGTATAGATTCCGTCTGGCGTTTCACGAAAAGCGTCAGATGCATATTTTTTGACATCTTGAGCCATGATACCGCAAGCTATATCTTCAATTTCTCCATCGATAGTTTTTACGATAACTGTAAGTTTTTAAGATTGTTGATTATTTCAAGAGCAGATACATCACTATCTTTGATGTTTTCCTTATAACGTCGGTCAGATGCATCATTCCAAGCTGGAAACCAGTCTCTGGAACCACTAGCTTTTTCCAAATAGAAATAATCCTTTACTGCTTCGTCCTATCTTTTCGTACTCACTTGAATATATCCAAGTACCATTGTCATAGAATATTTTACCTGTAACTTTCAGGTCGCTGTGAATAATCGGTGTTTGCCAAAATTCGGCAGTGTTATAACAATACATCTTGCCGTTATTTTTTACGAACCATGCATAGTATCCAGGACTATTCCAATCATATCCCCAATTCACCCAAAGTGCTGTACGTCCACTGCCACCTTCGCCATCGCCCATTCCCAACTGAGAAAGTGATTCCGACCAGTAAGCCAACGACCAGAACCTAAATCATGCGTTCCTAATTGGAATCCACCAATCCATCCCTTATAGCCCTCTAAAACAGTTGAGCTAGTAATGACTGATTCAATTTTTGTCGCAAATATGCTTTTAGATGTCAGCTTTGTCAATCAAGGCATCTCTAGCGGTCAGGTTCCGAATCAGGGCATCATCTACGTTGATTTTATCTCCTGCGATCGCACCAGCTTGAATATGTTCAGCAGTGACAGAACCAGCTGCCAACTTCCCAGCAGTCACCGCACCATCCACAATCATGTCAGACTTCACTCGAATTTTCGGAGCAATCAAGTCAATCCCCTCTGCACTTGTGGAAATGGTTGAGGCCAACTGCTTCCCCAGTCAAAGTAGTAGAGCCGATGGTCACACCTTCCGATGTCACTTCAACCCTCGCACTGTTAGCAGCGTCTCGCACTTCCTGCCTGATTTCTTTAGCAGTCTGAGCGATGGCACTCTTGACATTCTCATCAAAGAACTGGGTCAGCGCCCCTTGATTATTCTGCTGGATTTTGCCCCAGAGAGTACTGTTTGGGTCTCTCAATTCCAGCTCTATTGAGCGCATGTCCTTGAAGAGACCTGACAGGGTACGTTGTGTGACGGTAGGTTCCACGAAGCTAGTAGGAAAATCCCCCTGCTCCAGCTGGATATCCGTCAGCACCGTATCACCCAGACAACCCATGTGATGCAGTTTCAGCAGTTCATCTCGTGTCCGTGGCTGAAATACCTTGTAATACCGCCCGTTATGCTCAAGAGCAGGCGAACGAACATTTTGAATGGTAATATCCATGTGTTAGCCTCCTACTCTTTCAGTGTCCATGCTTCATAAAGGTAATAATCATCACCAGATACATATTGTGTTTGTCCACCTGTAAAAGTCACAATTAGATTGTTCATGTCTAATTGTGTTGCACTATATAAACCTTTGTGCACTGTGCCATTTCCCCTGCAATTGTTTTATTAGGGATGGATAACTCGAGCTGTTCCATAGAAGAATAGCCTCCTGCATTTGTACAAAGATACAGGGCTTTTTGCAGGAGATGGAAAATGTATACCGGGGAGTCAGATTTTTTGAATCCGTTATTAACCCATTTATTGGATGTGGATACAGTATTGTAAAGCGTTTTAGCATGTTGTTGTAACGTATCATTATGAGCAATAAGAGCTTGGACAGCCGTTGCATTTGAGAGCAGAGCTTGGACAGCCGTTGCATTTGAGAGCAGAGCTTGGACAGCCGTTGCATTTGAGAGCAGAGCTTGGACAGCCGTTGCATTTGAGAGCAGAGTTTGGAAAATCGTTGCATTTGAGAGCAGATAATTTAAGTTATTCAGATTGCTAAACAATTGTGCTAACAAGGTGTCGTTTTCGATTATAGCAAAGTAATCTTTCAGGCGATTCAGTGTATTAAAGTCAATCGGATTACCGCTTATAAGTTTTGAAATATTCGGATGACCTGCTAAGAATTGAAACAGCACTGAGTTCTTATTCATTTCAGCATTCAAATATTGTTTTACATTATCTGGAACAACTGTCACATTTTTTAAATATAAATCTAATATCTCAAAATTACTGATGAGCATTGTTTCCCAATTTTTGATAGCCACTAATCGGTAAAATCCACGATAATAGTTCTCCGTCCAAATGATTTAAATCTTCAAAAGTTTCAACAGATAGCAGGGGACGGTTTTCTGAGGGATGGATTATCAGGGTTATCTCCTTTTATGACAATCAACGCTGCTCCTAATCCTTTTTTTGTATTTAAGGCCAACGTAAATGAATTCTTTTGTGTTGGGTTGACAAGCTGATTTGCCAACTGGTAGGCAATGACAAGATCATTTTTCGGTAGCGTCACTTCACTCACCTTACTTCCTTTTTTGATTTTTAAAATATTATTTTCAACTGTTACATCTAAATTGTCATCTTTAATTCTCATCCACTGATAAGCCGTATGCTCTTGAGGGTGCTGTAGGAGCTGTGCAAATTCCAATATAGACACTATTTTCTGTAACAACATCTGTCATATCATGACCATCACTATGTTCTGAATATCTGATAAATACAGAGCTTCCTGTTGAACCTGTTTCCCCCTTGAGCGAATTTTTCTGTTCCGTGCTTAGACTTTCAAACGTAACGACACCATCTCGACCTGGTGGCCCTTGGATACCTTGTTCCCCTCGTTCCCCTTGAGCTCCTCGCTCTCCTTGAACTCCTTGGATACCTTGTTCCCCTTTCAGACCACGTTCTCCACGGTCACCTTTGGGGCCTGTTAGATATTGAAGAGCTGAGAATCGGTCACGGCCATTTCCGACCTTAACCTTACCAGTGTCGCTCTCGATACCTAACTCTCCGTCATACAACACAAAGTCACTTCTTGCCCACTCACTAGCTGGCATCCGTTTATGTCGTACCCTGATAGGTACTACTTCAGGCGTTGTTTCCGTCATGTTCTACCTCCATCAAAAATAAAAGTTGGACTCTCGCTCCAACTTCCCTCATATCTAGCATTTTGCCCGTCCGCAACCGTCTTGTAGACTGGCGCTAGTTCAATCCGTCTTGTCTGATTGTCAATCGTCACAGACTGCTCTACGTTCTGATACCAGTCGCCTGAGAATGTCAGACGATAAGCACCATAGTAAACCGCCAAGACCTGCTCCTCTTTCTGAGTCAAGTCTTTATCAATCGCTGGCATGACCGAATTGGCAGGCGCAAGATGAACGTGGCCACCATAAAACGGTGTCTTATTGACTACCACAGTCACATCAGTCTTGCCGTAAAGTGTGCAGGTTGCTGACCAGCTGATAACATACTGCTTACCAACTTCAAAACCTTCTCCATTGTGACCGACTTCCACAAAATCCGTTCCGTAACTGATTTTCTTAGCCGTCCCACCATTCAAGCGGTTCTTATTGTACTGGGTATTTCCGTCGCCACCAATCAAGCTGGCATTAACCCTTGCGGTCTCACTGACCTGCTCCAGTTTCTTACTCAATTCAGCAATCGAATCCGCACCGCTCATCAATTCTTCACGGATACGCTTCACGAACCCAGGACGCTCTTTCTCTATTTCTTCATGGATTTTAGCGCCCATTTCTTCCGCCTTGGCCTTGTACTGCTCGATGGCGTCCGTGATAGCTTTCTCACGCTTGGCAAATTCAGCGTCAAACGCACGATCAGCGTTGGCGATCGCACGCTCCAGCATAATGTCAAATTTTGTTTCTTGCTTGTCCAAAATCGCATTGGCTACTGCTGAAACACCGCCACCATTTCCCCCTGATTTCGCTTTATCGTCAAAGGTAATGGTCAGATAGGCTCCCTGTCCATTGTTTGCCAAGCAGTCATACTCGTAAGCAATGGCTTTCTTATAAACGTCCACATTATGCTTATAACTTTTCAGATTAACCGTATCACCCATGTGGACAGTCTGCCCATCCAGTTCATAGGCTTCAATCTTAATGGCATCTGTAGCCTTATCTATGTGTTCGTTAGTAAATTTAGCGCTAGCCCACTTTGTCAGTTCCTCAACAGTCTGAATGTTGTTATTGCTATAACTTCTTTCGTTGATATAAGGGTAAGCACCAATTAAGGGACTATCAACCGTTATAGCAATCGTTGTATCTTCCTTGGCACCCTCTGCCTTAAATGTAGACTTGGCGTGAATCCGAGTAACAACATTTTGTGAGTTTTTGGTACGTTGATAAGATTTAAGGTTTTTGTGAGTAGAGATGATAACACCTCTGTCCTCTCCTCGATTTCGCTTGATTGAGATAGCGAAATTATCCCGAACCAACTCTCCTTCCCACGTTCCCACAATTGAGTGAGCGCCATCCATTAACACGCTGTAGAGAGTTTCAACTTCTTTTGTGTTGATAGTTCTCCTGTCTGTGATATCACTGGTAAATGAAAAATCATTGATAGGAGACTTAGCAACTTGTACCAATTGAGAAAGAGCCTGCCAACAACTCTGCTTGTTGACAGACAGAGGATTGATAGACCGCTGCATGACATCATCAGTGATATGATAAGCAGTGATTTCTAAATGATCATCATTCTCTACTGGTTTTTTGATGCGGAACAACTGCGGACCAATCACAGGCGCTGGTGCCTTTATCAACATATCTTCACGGAAAAGTTGATAAATCTCAGAGTCCGTGATAGGGTAGCGAACAGTAAGGATAAAATCCCCGTTCATTTGCTCTTTTATGATTGCCGAAGTCGCTTCATGCAGTGGGATACCGTTCCACTTAACGTTACGAGTATCGCTTTCAAGCAAATATAACATTATGCCCACCCCCAGACAGTCTCAATCGTCATGGAACTGATACCAGCGCCTAAGACAATCTCGACATCTTGTTTCTTGATTGGGTCAATCGTGATAAAATCCCCTGTCCACTTAATTCTGGAACCTGTTCCGTCCAAGAAACTAGGATTGTTAGGGTTATTTATCATGATTGCTCTTCCAGAAAGTCTTTCTAAGCGAATGACCTGCCTATCTACTGTGAAACTAACCTCAGTCGTGCTCTGACCAGTCAAGGTAATTGTCGGAAAAGCCAAAGCAGAGCCCTTGGTTCTTAAAGTCCCGCTTCTTGAAAAGGTCTGATTGTCTGTGGCTTTGAAAAATTTGGTAGGGTGACACTCAAATGTGACTTTGAGCGCATAATATCCTGCACGATTTCTAGTAGTCTCAGAAATCTTTACCTTGTAACACCACATTTTTGTAGTCTTGACACGTTCGCTTTCAAGCCAAAAGTTTTCCCTGGCAAAGAGAGCCAAGAAACGGTTCAAGTCCTCTTCCTTTGGTTTTACTAAGTGAAGTGTGTAGGTTTTCTCAACCATCCCTCTATGATGATTGGTTTGTAAGATGGCTCCGCTAATCCCATCATGCTCCCATAGTTTTGTCTTGCTATTGGCAATCACGATGGATGGCGCTTCCTCTACAATCACGTCAAAAGGAAAAGAGGAGGTTGCTACGCCATCAATCACCAATTCATTATGTTTGATCATGCAATTCCTCCTCTAAGTTGTGTTTTCCGTTGCAGTTCATCCGCAATCTTTTGAGCGACAACGTCAGCAATACGATTGATATCCATCTCTTCACTGATGTTATTTCCACTAATGCTGACATTGATAACAGGAGACAGACCTCCCATGGTTTGAGCGATTCCACGACCGATAGCTCCCAAGGTTCTTTCGTTTAGTGGTAAGACAGCCTCGTTTCCAGCTTCTCCACCAACCATCAGGCTATTTCCGTTTGAACCGAAAACAGTCGGCTTGGTCAAGATACCACCCTTGGCATACCACTCTACGCCAATGCTTGGCAACCCATTACTCAACCAATCAACTGGATTGAGAGAGCCTGTAATACTAAAGTGTGGTAGAGGGATATGAGGCCATCTAAATTCAAAATTAAAGAATCCCTTAATAGCTTCGATTGCACTACCGACCAAATCCTTAGCACCGTTAATGGCATTACCGATTGTATCTTTAATACCATTCCAAATACTGCTTGCGGTTGATTGAATACTATTCCAGATATTGCTAATCGTATCTCTTATGCCGTTAAAGACACTTGAGACCGAACTCGAAATACCATCAAATATTCCTGAAAGAGTGGATTTGATGCCGTTCCAAACAGTTGAAGCAACCGTTGAGATGGTGTTCCAGATGTTAGACAATAGCTGTGCTATGCCATTAAAGATAGTCCCAATGACGCTTGCAATCCCATTCCAGATTGTTTCTCCAACACTCTTAATGGTTTCCCAAGCGCCCGACCAGTCACCAGTAAGGATCTGCATCACTGCCTTGATAATGCCCAAAACAACGTTGATAGCTGTTTCAACTACCGTTTTAATCACTTCCCAAACTGTAGAAGTGATAATCTGAATATTGTTCCATGCCCCTTCTATGAGAGGACCTAGTACAGCCATAGCAGCACTGATGATAGCAGAAATACCAGTCCAGACTGCATCCGTAATAGAACGGATTAGCTCTTGGTTTTCAGTCCACCAAGTGACAACCGTTCCAAAAATACTCATGATGAAATTTGAAATTTCACTAACAACCGTATTGATGACAGATGAAATAGCCTCCCAAACAGCTGTCACTGCATTGCGAAAACCTTCGTTCGTTTCCCATAAGTATTTCAAGATGACAACGACCGCTGCAACTGCGGCCGCTATTGCAGCTGCTGTAGCAATGATTGGTAACGCTGCGGCAATCATGCCTCCTATTGAAAGTCCAAGAGCGGTTGCGGCAGCCTGCATGGTCAAGAATATAGGGGCTAAAACTCCTACAGCAGTAACAACAGCTCCTATGATTACTATAAATTCTTTAATAGGAGCAGGCAAAGTGCCGAACCAATCTGCCACACCTTTTATGATGTCCCCTAAAGCTTGAAAAACAGGAATCAACATTTCCAAAAGAGGTTGGCCTAACGCAGCCAGGGCATTTGTTCCGGATTGTTTTAGATTCCCCATGACGTTCTCTAAGCCGTCAGATTCTCTTGCAGCTTGACCAAGTGCCCCAGAAAGTTCATTTCCGTCTTCAACCATTTGAAGCAAAGTTAATTGCTTTTGTGCTTCACTCAAATCCTTGAATGACTTGCCATACAGTTTGTTTGCTGCAGCATTACGAGTTGTTTCTGTTGCAGATATCCCCAAAGCCGCATCGTTGGCAAAATTTCCTTTAAGAAATGATTGAAGACTCTCGGTAACACTTTCAATAGATTTATCGTAAAAAGCAGCACCATCTGCGGCTGCCTTAGTTGCCCTAGTGGATAAATCTAAGGCTTGAGCTGTATCTAGACCCGATGTTTTTGCAAAGGAGGCCATTTGGGTGAAACTTCCTTGTAATCGCTCTGGTACAATAGACATTTCTTTCCCAATATTATTAAGAGCCTCTCTAGCTTGACCTTCCATATCCCCAAAAACTGTACTAAATTGGGCATTACTTGCTTGCATTGAAGCAGCCGCTTCAATAGCTTCTTTCCCAACATCAACAAGTTTTTCTGAAATATCACCCAATTTCTCGCTAAACTGTTGGAGTAGTTCAGCTCTTGCAGCTTTAGCTATCTCACCCAAGCTTTCTTGTGCGCTATCAGCTACAGACTTAGTTCCCTTCATCTCATCGTTGAGATTGTTAAAAGCAGTCTTAGCATTATTCAGCTCTGCTTCCATCTTGTTAGCTTCGGCTGAATTTTCACCATATTCTTTTTTAGTGATTTCTAACTGCTTCTCAAGATTTTCAATTTGACGAGCGACAATATCAGATTGTGCACCAATCTTCTTTTTCAGCCAATGCCAACTTGTCAGCTTCACTAGCGTTGGCACCCATCTGACTTTCTTGTAGCTTAAACGAACTAACTACTTTTTCAGATTCGCTGGCAAGTAGTTTTTGCTCATTCTGCAATTCTTTCAGTTGAGTTTGGTTATTCTTGGTTGCATTCCCGTTTCCTTCAAGGGCCTGATTGACGCTAGCTAGTTTTCCCTCATATCCTTTCAGGACGTTTTGAGTTACTTCTACTTCACGCTGGAAAGCACGATACTGATCTGCGCCAATATCTCCTTTTTGAACTGCTCCTCAACTTGAGATTGAACTTGTCTTAAAGTTTCTAGTTTTTCCCGAGTGGTTCCGACTTGCTTCTGTAAGACTTCTTGCTTTTGGGTTAGTAAGGTAACATTCCCAGTATCAAATTTAAGAGCATTATCAATTTGTCTCAGCTCTTTTGTTGCGTTAGCAGACTCTTGATTGACGCCTTTTAACGCTTTTTGTAAGGGCTGGGTATCGCCATCGATTTCAATTTTTATCCCTTTGATATTTCCTGCCATATTTCCTCCTTTCCTTAAAAAATAAGGAGCGCAGAGAGGATTTCTATGACCAGAACACTAGCCAACTCAAGGAACTTGTCCTCACAATCGCTCTCTCAGCACTCGCTTTTTCTCTAAAATGCATCAAAATCAGCTTGGGTAGCCTTCCGACTACCCGTTTTATTTTCGCTACGCAAATTGACATAATCTGTCTGATAATCTAAAGCCATCCCAATAGAAATGTGCTTGAGATCATCGATAGATAAGCCAGTTTCCTTGCAACAAGATAGATAGGGATTCTACCGTGAAGGCTTCTTCGCTTGCTGTTTCTGATGTGTCTGTTTCTTTTTTGTTTGCAGTACCGTATTCAACATTTCCATCATTAGCGGACAAACTTCGTCAAGAGGAAACTCTTCCATCTCCATGAAGAAATCATCAAACGGTTTAATTTTAGGATTGCCAGATTTAGCAAATACCCAAAATAGACGATAGAAAAAGGTAATATCGAAATCTTCTAAAAAGAGATAGGTCGACGCTTTCTGCTACCAAATCATTACCTTTTTCCAATTGGTTTAATTGAGCTACCAATTGCTTATTTTTCAAAAGTCCTAAAAGGTCCTTGAAAAAATCCTGCCCAAACTCGTTCTTGTAAGCGATTGGAGTATAGGCATTTGTTGCAAGCTCATAGCGCTTATTACTGATTTTAATACTTCGACGCATTCTTGACTCCTTATCCTAAAGATGTTGGCTCATAAACGCTAGAAAACCAAGCGTCATACACTTCTTTCTTGTCTGCAGACGTAATCGAACGTTTCACGACGCTATCAAGTGGACGTGGTGAAGCTTTGAAGCTAAGTTCACGCTCGTTGACAGTTGTTCCGCTCTTAGTAGCCGATCCGTTCGATGGACGACTAGCAGAGCAGTAGTAGAGAACGTAGCGAGTCTTGTTTTGATCTCCTGAAAATTCAAACATAATAGCAAACGGTTTAGTGGAAGCGTCGCCTTTTTCAGTCAATACTCCTGTTTGATCATCCTTGAGTTCTCCTAGGATTTTTGTCGCAAACTCTTCTGTGATATGCGGTACTTTCAATTTCCCTTCATACCCTTCGTTTGAGTTCATGAAGTGGTAGTCCACATCGTCGGCTGGAATTGCTTTCGATTCTCCTTTTGGTTCTAGCTCCAAGTTCATCGCTCCAGGAAAACGGAAAATTTTCCCGTAGCTAATAATATTTGTCTCCCCATTAATAGTTTCGATTGGTGCGATATGCACATTTTTCAATCCAAAGGTTACTTTATTTTCTGTTTTTGTCATCTTCTTCTCCTTTAGTACAAATAAACAGTATAAGGCTTGACAGATAGCCTTTCTGTCGGGATATAGCTTTCTTCTGATACCTCAAAAACAAGTTGATGTTTAGACAACAACTCTTCCAAGGACTCTTCCAAATCTTCGTCTTTACGTTCAAAGATAAGCTCTACGGTCACAGATTTAATCTGGTATTCCTGATCATCATCTGCTCTCTTGATATCTGGATGTGATTCAAAGTAGATAAGGTAAGGTGTTTGAGGAACGTGTCCAGTTTCAAACGCACGATAGGTTATAGGTAGATTCGCTTGACTTAGAATATCGACAAGGTCAGATAATTTCATTTTTGAATAGCCTCCTTTACTTTGCGTTCAAAGGAATTGATTAGCTTTTCTTCTACAGGTTTTATGTGAGGGATAGCACGACTGCGTCCGCCATTCCTTAAGACATGGCCATTTTCAAGCAGGTGTGTCAATTGGTAGCCTGTAGCATTATGGATTACGTATGATCCTTTGGCGTTCTTTTTGAGACGCCATCCTCTTCCATACTTTCCTTTATTCTTTGGGCTTGTCGCTTTCAAAGTCGCAACAGCTTCATCACCTAAATCTTGTGCAATAGCGTCAATCTCATTTTCTAACTCACTAGAATACTCACTCAGTGCTTTTAGCAATTTCGCTGAAAGGTCACCTGTTACACTCATGGCGTATTCCTCCATCAAGGTCAGCTCCAGAATTTCTAAACCAATCGGAAATGTTTTGAGAATGCGATACCGTTTCCCATTAAATTCCGCTTCTTCCTCGTTGTTATACTCAAAACTATGAATATCAAGGATAAGGCTTGGTCTAAGTCCAACCTGGCTAGCCTGATAAAATTCAGAACGAGTTATGGAACGCTTACGACACAAAATAGTCAATCGTTTCTCCTCAAATAGAGGCTGGTGCAATTTATCTAGTCCTGTTTTAACCCTTGAGATTAATGTAATCTCATTGTTCCATGCCATCTTCTTACCTCAATTTTAAATTATGCAACCGCCATAAAAGGTGGCGTGGCATATCCACCCCACCCTCATAGCGAAAGGCTGCAAAATCAACTACAAACATTTGGTGTTCAGCGTTTTCTGATTCAAGCGAAACTCCCAAATTATCTTCCAGTTCAGTTATGACAGCTTCGATGATTTTATTCAAAGGCTTATCACGTAGATTGGTTGCTATACCCAATTTTTAGTTTTTAGTAATTCTAATAATTGAGCATTGTCCATAACTACTCCTCTTCTTCCTCTTCAGGTTCTTGAGGTTCTGTTTCTCCTTCGGAAATATCGTCATCATCGATTTTAGTCAAGAAAATAGATCCTGCACTATTTGACCCATCTAACAACTCTTGAATGAAGGTCTTGTTGCTCCTATATCCTTTTCGGGGATAAATATCCCCGATTTGATATTCATATTGTTGAGGGTCTCTCAAATCCTTAAAAGGACGGATTACTTGATAAGCCATCAGCTCCCTCCTTACCCTGCAGCGTCAGTGTATGTTCCGAAGAACCCAGCTTCTTCATCTACTTTCTTAATATCCAAACGGATGAAAAGCCCAAGCAATTGTCCGTAGATGTCATTGTTCACCCATTTAACGGATACTTGAGCACGGTCAAACTCTTTGACGAACTCAGTGACATCACCGATGAAGAATTTCATATCTCCTTCATCTCCAAACACTGTGTCATCTACTTTGTAGATTGTTTTCCCACCAAATGAATAGCCAGTAGGTGAAGCTACATCGGTTTGAAGCATGTAGCGCCCATCTTTGTCCTTCACCTTGTCAAGTGCGGCAAACATTGACTTAGTTACAACGATGCTTGCTTTATAAATTGATTTAAGCTTCTTATTGTAGATATCTTTAATACCATCAAATCCAGCCGCATCTGCTTGGGTAGCTGTTTTGAGGACAGCTGTAACTAATGACAATTCAGTGTTTTCACCTTGATTGAACACTTCGTCTTCAACAATGGACATGATGTCATAGTCTGCGTCGTCAATCATTTCTTGAGACACAGGGACATATCCACGGTAAGTCTTGATTGAATAATCAATCTCGCTGATTGCTGGTTTTCCAAGTTCTGGATTTGATTTCAATTCATCTGTTGAAACCATTACACCATCCGTTTTCTTGATAACTGGATATTTACCAGATCCACTGTTAACTTTCACACGTTCCACAAGATCCAAAAGTGGATTACGTGTTTTATTGACAAAATGAGGTTTCAAAACTTCAGTAGGAATCAGAGCTGCGCTTCCTGAATCAGTAGTTTTCAAACCTACGATGTCACGAGTTTGACCAGTACGAATGTATTTAGCGATTGCGTCACGTTGTTCCAATTTCTGTCCTCCACGCTTTTCTTTGCTTGGGTAAGTTGGTGCTTTACGATTTTGCTCCTCGATTTGTTTTTCCAACTCGTCAATTTCTTTTTCCAACTGTGCTTTTTCAGCTTCTTTTTCTTCAATTTCCTTTTGAAGATCATCACAGTTCTTTTCAACTGCTGAAACTTCTTCATCAGTTTCAGCACGATCCAACTTTTCTAGTTCGACAACTGAGCGTTTGTTTAATTCTTCGATAGTTTCTTCCAACTCAACTACCTTAGTTGCTTTTGCTCGCATACGAGCACCAAAGATTAACGCCTTATTCATAGCTTAAATTTCTCCTTAATTTCTTTCTTACGCTTGTCTAGCGCTTCACGATTAGCACGACTCTGACTTTCGAAGTCTTTTTGTCGTGCAGCAATTTCCGTTTGTGGATAGGCTGGGAAAGTACATGGACTCACTTCAAAGATTTCTAGTTCTAAGACAGTGTCCAGATACGAACCATCTTCACGTTCCTCTGTTTCGATTTTTATCGGGATAAAGCCAAAGCTACATCCGATAACATCTCCACGCTTAACACGGGCATAGGCTCCAACAGCTTGAGGATCATCCTTGTTAATGATGATGTCTCCAAAAAGACCAACATCATCAACACCCAGTGTCAGAGTTCCGTTACCTGTTCGACCAAGAACAAGACTATCATCGTGGTTAAATAAAGCTCTGATATCAGCGTCTTTGATAGCTTTTTCAACTCCAGCACGCTTGATAACTTCACAGTAGCCTGGCCACAATTCCGTCTCTTCGTCAAACTTGATAAAGTAGCCACTCAAAATCAAATCACCAGAGTCTTCTTCCCTAGTTTGAAATTGAGTGGCACGATAACTATTCCGTTTCTGCATTCTCTTCCTCACCTCCTTTCAATTTATTTTGGTCTCCTATCTTCTCTTGAGGGATAAAGTTCTCAAGGACAATCAACTCTTCCATCTCAGGATCAGGAGCCATACCAAGCCAATCTCTCCACTCATTGCGACGCATTGCAGTACTGTTTGTCATTTGACGAGCAACCTCAGATAACTCTGTAATGTTGTAAGAGAAGAGTGAGCGAGGATTTAGCTTGAAGTAACGATTGCTAGACAGAAGTAAGTCTCTGGTTAGTGTTTGAGTAATAGTGGTAGCGATACTCATAACAGTCGTATTTACAAAGTTGTTATACTCTGTCTTGTTGAACTCTCCCACTCCCAAAATAAAAGCAGGTACTCCTAATAGACCTGCAACTGTTCTTTTATCTAATTCGACAGACTCATTTAGAGCGATGTCCGTTAGACTAAGCGGCTTTACCTGTTGAATATCCAGCAATGCCTCTGGAACAATCCATGGAGCGCCAACCCTGCTAGTACTTAAATACTTCTCAGCGATACGCTCACGCCCTTGCTCCGAGTCTAGTTCAGCACTAGACGAGTCAACCTTAACGATAAGACTAGGAATGTTCTTACCGTTCATGAAGCTTTTTTTAGTCTTAGTAGCCATGTTCAAACTTTGAACCACATCTGTCAACGTCACCCTAAAACCAGTGCCAATATATGGAATATCTGGATCTGGATTGATGACAAAGTGGACTACTTCATCAGGGGAATACACTTCACCCCTAAATGAGATCACATAGGAATCCTTATCTGTTTGGAACGAAACCTCTCTCATCGGAAATGGTCTTAGATTAGAAATATAATCCGTAACAGGTTCATATTCCACATGTGGACAGAGTTCCCATCGCCATACAGAAGCAAATCACGCACAATCTTGAAAATCCATGACTTCCTTGTCATGCGTTCGCATGGATTGATGTCAATCTTTCTAGCCAGTCCGTCACGAATTCTGATATCACCTTTATCCGTGTTTTCCATCAGGTGGATGGTCATATTAGAGACCAAATCGGCAATCTTATTAACCGCTGTCACCACATCTGGATTTCTGGCCAAAGGTACATACGAATCCATCAGGTTTGACAACCCTAAATCTGAATGACTAAGCATGTTGATTGGTTTACTTGGCTTGTTTCGTTTCCAAATCTTTTCAAAAATACCCATGTTTCCTCACCTCCTTTCTCTCTAATCAAAGAATCTCATCACATCGCCACCCTTGCCAAGGTTAGCAAGAGCCTGTATACAAGCAAAGACGCTGGCATCAAACAAGTCAATCCTTGCAGTACCACCGTCTCCATCTAATTTTTCATATTGCACAGCGTCATCCACCTTTTCAATTGCTCTAACATTGCTCACACAGTATTCATAAGCGTCAGAATGAAGATAGTAAAATTCCTTGTTCTTGACTTTGAACTCAATCCGTCTGAACCCCTCAGATTTCAGGTAGAATAACTGAGGCTGGTCAATCATCTTGAACTTAGCCTTTTTCATCTTAGCTAAAAACTCACGACCAAACTTCCTATCCATTCCCACAGCTTGGATTTTAAATCCACGCTCACGCATACTGATGAACCATTTGACGATATCATCATAGAGAACCGTTGGAGTATTGCTCATCGTCAGCCAGCCATCAGATTGCCAGCCAAAAAGTGGAATCCCATCATCGTTAGCCTTCTTTTGAGCATTAATCCGAGGAAAGAAAGCATGTGTGATACAGATATCAACATCTTTCTCACCATCATTATAGACACCGTAGAGAGCAGCTGCCGTTAAGTCATGTAATCTTGACAAGTCCGCACCACCATACCAGCGAATCGGAAAGCGTGCCAGCTCTTCTAGACTCCAATCGTAACAACTGTCCGACGCTATGAATTCATCAGGATTGAAATAAGCATTCATAGAGTTTGTGAAGACATTCAAAGTCTTGTTGAAAAACTCATTTCTTGTCTGTGGATCGTTCATAGCCTGTTCGGCTTCTTCTCTCAGAGCCTTGAGCGACACCGTCACTCCCCACGAAGGGTTGGCTTTCTTAAGCACATTCTCGTCCAGGTAATCGCCCACGTCTCCATCAGTCGTCTGGTCAGCTTTGCAGATAAACATGAACAAGGAATCATCCTTGACCAACTGCTTAAGGACCTTTTGACAATATTTCAGACGGTTAGCAAGGAATCCAGTAGGAATATCACCAGCCGTAGAGATAACAAAAAGCATACTGTTTCGGTATGCTGACATTGTTTTCTTCATAAGACCGTATTTCTTACTGTTCCTCATCGTGTGAGCTTCATCCAGGATAATTACATTACCGTTCAATGAGTCCAAACGGCTTTCATCGTTGGCCAGTGCCTGGATAAAGAAAGAACCCTCGATACCAAAATTAGCAGTGATTGAGTGTTCCTGGTTGTTATCCTTGATGCGAATGTTCTTGTCATTCCATCGCTCTACATTGAATTTTAAGAATCCAAAGGCTTCCATCGCTTGCTTGACCGAGTTGGCCACGATATAGCATTTTGAACCGCTGTCTGTGTCTAATATCTGATAAGCAAGAGCGATTGCAGCAGTAAATGAGGTTTTCCCATTCTTCCGAGCAAGCATGATAAGCGCTTCTTTGAACCTGCGCTCATTTGTACCCTTGTAGTAAAATCCAAACAGGTTCACAACTACAAAATGTTGCCACGGTTGCAAGAGTAATGGCTTGTTACGGATAGACACCGCAAACATATCATCGCCCTGCTGATGGACTATCGTGTTTTCGATGAAGTGAACAACGAAATCAACGATATCCTCATCCATTTCAAACTCAGAATTTTCAAGATCACGCAAGAAACGTTCAGCTGCAAGAATGTTCTCCTCGCAATGTTCCTCTCTGTGAGAAATGACGTGCCGAGCATACTCTTTCGCTTTATCAAGATTACCCATTGCCAGTCACTCGCTTCTTCTTGATTTCGTTCTTGAACTTCAGGACCTCAGTAAGCACGGACTCACCCTCTTGTTCTACTACCTCACCAAGAGACTTAGGATTCATCATCAACTGATTAGAGTAGCTGAGGATGTCTTTCCTCAAAATTTCCATCGCTGTCAAGATTGGAACTTTGCGCTCATTTTCAGCACCAGCCTTATTGACGTAGGTGTCTGTTACTGGATAACCCATGTCAGCATAATCTTGAGCAAGTTTCTGATACTGATATAGCATACCTGCAAAGATGTCAATGATCATTTCAAACTCTTTACGATAAGTGCCCAAGTCTTTCATTTGCTTGACCACTTTTGACTTAATCGACTTCGCTGTAATTGGTTTAGCCAAAAACTACCTCCTTCCGTCAAAATCGCTTAGTTTTTACCCCCTTTTTGTTTGAAGGTCCCCGACTTGGAAAAAGTTCCCTTCACCGGTTCCCAGAGGCTTCGAAAAAATTTTTGAAGTGGGGGATAAAAATTTTTTCATTTTTTTCATTTTTTTGTTTTTGAAAAATTTAAAAATTCTTTTTTTCTTTTTCTTTTTGCCAATAAATTCCATTTCCAATTATCTTATCGTTGTTGCGGTCGTGAAACGTATTATGTTTGCGGTTGGTCAGCGGCAAACAATTCCAAGATACATACTCAAGTTCTGGGTACTCAGATACTGGGTAAATATGATGAACCATTTCAGCTGGAACTGACTGTCCATATCTCAGACTTTCTTGGCAAAGGTAATCGTGTTGTCTCATGATCTTATCACGGAACTTGTACCACTTCCTTGTCTTCAAGCTTTGTCTGACTGGTTTGTTGTACATGATATATACTCCTTTGCAAAACAAAAGGACAGGCTCTTGACCTATCCCATCTCATACAAGAAATCTATGCTACCATAATAAACCTTTTTTCGTGAGACTTCAAGATATCTTTTGTCTCATCTTTTGTCTACAAAATCATATACGAGAGCTCCAATAAATACTAATGGCAGAAATAGAAAAATCAATCCATGTTTAAATATTTTCCCTATATCTTCTTTTGTCCAATCGAAAACAATTTTCAAAAACATCAATGCGAAAAAATAACAAACTAAATATCCTATGAGTAACATATACCTCTCCTCTAACTATACCAATTTTATCCCTCGCTTTCACATATCTTATATTTTGTTAAACTCACTCTAAATCTCAAACCCTTAATAAGCATGGGTTTTAAAGAGTTTCATTTTTTCAGTTTATGCTTAACTCATTATGTGAAAGTAATATCTAAAAAATTAAATGACAAAGTTCCGTAAAGCATCATCAAGCTCTGCTTGTTCTATCCCTATGTATCTCAGGGTAATTGCAGGTGATGAGTGATTGAACATTTTTTGTAATGTTCCTACGTCCTTTGTCTTGTTGTAATATTTATAACCAAACGTTTTTCGCATTGTATGTGTTCCAACATTATCAATGCCAAGTTCTTCAGCAGCCTCATGAATAATTTGATAGGCTCTCTCACGAGTGATTGCTTTATTTTTCCCTTGCCTACTCTTGAATAAGAAATGATGAAATGGTTTGCCTTCGACATATCTTCTCATTTCTTTCTTGAGTTCTTTTGTCATCCGTCTTGTTATCTGCTTGCCAGTCTTCCGTTCTCTCAGCTTGATGTGCCATCCCTGGACATCTTTAACTTTCAAGGTAAGTATATCTCCGACTCGCAAACCAGTATTCAGACCTGTGATGAATAGCATATAATACATCTCATTCCACTCTCTGAGATAATCTTTCATCGCCTGAATGTCGTCATTATCTTTTATCGGTGATACAAATTCCATATTCTACCTCCTTTTCCCAAAACAAAAAGCCAGCATTTGCTGACTCTTGACGATACTTCTGTTGGACAACTTTTTTGACTAGAATTAAGGATGACTCCTAAAGTGTGATGTGTGTGTTTGTTTCAGAAGTTCATGCTATCATAATAACCCTTTTTTTGTGAGACTTCAAGATGTCTTTTGTCTCATGTTTATTTATAGCTCACCTTTCAAAATAGCGTACTGCTCTAGGATAATCCTTCTACGTCGATAGATTGTAGCTTTGCTCATGAATTTCTGTTCTGCTATTTCTTCCCATCTCAGTTGAGGATATCTCCAGCGCAGATTAAAGATTTCCTTATCCTCATCAACTAGATTGATCAGGAGTTTGTTAATAATAGCTTTGAACCCTTCGAGAAATTTTAAGGTTGGATCATCCGCTATTCTGATTGCAATGGTTTCGGTAGGTTTGCTTATTCCTACGCTGGGCCCACTTTGAGAATCTGGATTTCGAGTTTCTAGTTCTAGCCTTCTCAAATCTATTGTCCGTTGAATGTTTTGAAATTTGAAAAAGTTCTCTGTCTAATGTTTTGAGGTCTTCGTCGCTTAATTTCTTCAATTCCTACCCCCTCGATATCTTCGTGACTGCTTCCACTTGATAATCTTACCGTCGTTATTGTTGTTGAAATAATCTGGCAATCTTGCTGTTGGGCTTTCTTTATAGACAACTTTCTCAACGACCTGGACTCCAGGCATCATTTCATCATCTATCCACCCAACAAGCCACGCAGGGTTTTACATCATAGGTTTTTAGCAATCATTTCAATTTGTTTGATTGAAGGATATCCACCTCTCTCATACAAATGGATTGTATTTTTGAGAGACACCTGTATCTCTGGCCATATCTTTGACAGAGATACATAGGTCCTCTCTAAGTTCTTTCAATCTTAGCTTCATCTTGCTCTCCATTTCCTAGTATTAGCTTTTTATGAATGCAGCCTGCTCTTGCATCTGCTTCCATTCGTAATCCATGATGATTTCAAGTTGATTGTTACAAAGACCTTTTAAGAAATCATTTTGAGCTTCTAGTTTCTCAATATCCTTATAGGCCCTTGCGTACAGTTCATCTTCCAGAAATCTAATACGCTCTGACATTGCTTCTTGGATGATGATGTAAGTTGGTTTCTTGTACTTTGTCATTACAATATTACCTCATCTCCAATTCTCAATGATTCGTAGCTTGTTTGCGTGACTACGAATATTCCGTAATTTTGTACTGTGATAGTGTACATGTCGCCAATTTTCTCCTTTTGTAAGACTCTGCCTTTGATTTCTGCTCCTTGATTATCAGCTTTATAAACGACAATCGGACGCTTTGCTTCTAGTTTTTTAATGTGGATACTCTGCCAGATGTTTAATCCAGCAGAGATAAGAATCCATATTGCAATGAATCGTTTCATTCTGTTGCCTCTCTAATCTTTTCTTCAATAGTTACGATTGTGTCATTATGATGTCCACCGTGTGGAACTAATAGAACACGAATTATTTCAAATCCATTCTTTTTACCTATCCCACCACTATTCCATCCAAATGAAATAACTTTTCCACCTATTTTCACAATTCTCGCTATCTCTTTCTTCTGCTTTGTCCAGAATGTAGATTGAGTTGTTTCTTTGTTTACAGGCAATCCAACACCGTTGTAAACTTCTGAGATTTGTCTTGTCGAGTATGGAGGGTCATAAAGCACCCCATCGACAGTATTATCAGGAAACATTTTTAAAAAATCTAGGGCATCAAGATGATAATCTGTATCAAAGTCAGTATTTAAGTCATTTGTTACCGTAGCGATTTTAGCATTATTTGCAAAAGGGTCAACCCAAAAGCCATCTGTGACCTCTTCGCTTAAAATGTCTGCGATTGGTTTTATTGAAAATGTATTTTTAGATGGATATCCCCAAATTCGTTCAATCTTCATTCCTCAACCTCCTCAACTTCAATACCCTCGCAATCGAACACCCAGCCGAAGTCTGCTTCTTCTAGTTCTTTGCGAGTAAGTTTAGAATACGCTCTGCTGCTGTAGAAAAAAACAGCATTCTCATCAGGATTGTTCATAATGTACTGACCAGATGCTTTAATCTTAACCAGATACCTCTTCTCTTCATCGACCTCGTAGCCGAATTGGTGCATGTTGACGAGGGTTTGAAATGGTTTTGTGCTAGCGTTTAGAAACCACCTTTCAAACTCATTAAGTTTAGCGCCATCAAAAGTCGATGGAATATTATGGGTACATCGATACAAATTCCCTTCAAAATCATCCTTATTCTCTTCATACCAATCCGCCACAAACTGCTTTACTTTGACTTTTCGGGGTTCGTCTAGTTGTTTCAAATCTTCTAGAAAAATTTGACGAGCTAATTCTGCTCTTTTAGCATTCCACTTTCCCTCATAGCTTTTGTATTTCTCAATTAATTCCTTAACATTCATCTTCCCTTCCTCCATAAATCAAATAAACTGCAATAACTACCTGAGCCATGCTTGGCGAATAGCCAACCCAATCATCAAACTCCTTAGATTTTGGCAACCAACCCTTAGCAGCTCCCAAATCATAGTCTGTAGGTTTTTCATCAGCGAAGATGCATTCCATCGCTCCCATAAACGTCATACCATCTTCTGCCATTTCCCAAAAGTAGTCCGCCCGGTCTTTCACCGCTTGTCGTAAATCTTGCTTGGGAGGTTTGGGCTTCCCGTCTTCTACCGTCCAGTTGTATACTGCATTAACTTTTTGCTTTAAATCTTCCATCATCTTCTAATTCCTCGCTTTCTTTAAAATCATCAACATAAAAATAATTGATATTCTTAGGATTGACAGACAAATTTCTAATCCTCATCAAATTTCCATTGTTGAACTGACTAGTAATCTTCGTAAGTTCTTTTTCTGTAAAATTTCTTACTAGAAAATTAAGTTCTTCACCATCAGAGAAGCAAATTTTTATTTTTTGATAATTGCTAACTTGCTCACTTTCAGGTTCATAACCAAGCAAGTACCCTACGCTTACTCCAAAATAATCTGCTAACTGACTTACTCTATTCGCTTTGATTTGGTTTTCTCCATTTTCCCAACGTCGAATAGTCCGAGCTGGTGCAGCTATTGCTTCAGATAATTCCTGCTGAGTCAACCCCTTTTTTTTTCTTAATTGTTTTAGTCTGTTCATCCTTCACACCTCCCTAAAACGGCAATCCATCATCTGGAATATCCATCGGATCACTTGCTCCCAAAACTTGGTGGCATCTGGTTTTCCATGCTTGACTGATTCGCAGAATTATCCTTCTTTTCAAGCATTTGAAAACTTTCAATTACCACTTCCGTCACATAGACACGTTGTCCTTGCTGATTATCATAGCTACGAGTCTGGATGCGGCCTATGATTCCTACAAGAGCACCTTTTTTAAGCCAATTTGCAAAGTTTTCAGCTTGCTGACGCCACATGATGCAACTGATAAATCAGCTTCACGATCACCTATCTGATTCTTAAAATTGCGATTAATTGCCAAACTGAATGTCGCAACTGCAACATTTGATGGTGTGTATCGCAACTCAGGGTCACGAGTCAATCGACCTACCAAAACAACATTATTGATCATTCTCTATCTCCTCCTTCATTTTCTAAAACCACATCTTTTATAAAAGTGTTGCTAATTTCATAGTATCTGTATTCCTCGGCTGTCACTTCAAATGTTTCTTCAACGTGCTTATTTCCTACTTGTCCTGAAACGACTAGGATATATCTTCTTTTGGTTCTGGTTGGTACCAGTACCGAACTTTTTCCTGCTATGACAGGAATGAATGTTGTGTGAGGTTCATCAATGTACTTGTCTACAACCGTCCCGCTCGAAATCTGGTGACATGCTACGAGGAAGGACACGAGTAAAACAACACATAGGATTTTTAAATATCTCACTCCTCGACCTCCAAAAATTCTGGGGTTTCAAATTTATTCCCAATCACTTCAAAATGAAAATAAGCAAGATATAGTGGACTCCATCCTGCCACTCTTTTCTGTAATTCATCTACAAATATGTAAATAAAACTTGCATAAGATCCGTGCCATTTGATAACTGCTTTTCTGCCCTTGTAATCGACTATATCCCCCTCGAAAATCTCCTTGCCATTTTTATCCAAAAGGCCTGTTGATTGCATGAGGTGAATGTCATTGTTCACAATCCATTCACCAGCAACAGAATCCTCATCAATAATCCAGATATCGCCATTTCCAACCATCACTTCGTCCGGTTGATACATACGATTTAATGAGCCGCCATCATACGCTCTGTACTTAGGTATCATGCCAAATCCTCCTCTTTAACAAACACTCCATCAATCATCTTACCTTTGCGGTCCTTGATAACTTCATAAGCTTCTTCTAAACAACTTTCAGCTGTGGTACCATTGCAAAATGAAACCGTACTGATCACACTGTCAAGAAACATCAAATCTGATTTGATTAAAGGAATCTGTGTCTCATTGTGGCAAATATGAGCGTATAGCTTCTGAGCGATATTGCCCAAACTGGAAACCATCAACAATAATTCAAGTTCCTGTTGATTGGCTGAAATCTGAGCGCCATTCTTAATCTGTTGATCAAGTCCAATCAAAACTACCTGGATGTCTCCGAGCGCATCGTAAATCAGTTCAGATTTATCCTTTGCGATACCCTCAAACAATTCTCCTGACTCTTCCATAAGCTTCAAGAACTGCTTGACTGGATTTGCTTCATGTAGATTTCTGTCAACAAACCACTGTTGAACCTTTTCTTCTAAATTCATTTTTGTATTCATCTTATTTTTCCTCCGTTTTTCTAGTAATCAAGTAGTAGCAATCAACTGCTCCATAATCAATCCTAATGTTTTCTCCACTCATGCTTTTCCGAAAGCGTGGATGACTGATTGCTGAGTAACTAGCCTGATGTTTCTTTAGTTCATTGATTGCGCTATGTATGTGGCCGAAACTCCCAATGAGTATCTTGCGGTGACCGTTGTAAATGAAATAGAGTTCAATCATCTTTACTAAACTCCTTGTAAATTTTTTTGAATATTTCTGACACCAATTTTTCAGGTATATTAGATCTCTCGTTGTATGATTTTGAGAAGTTTTTCCACTCGATGTCCTGCTTGATAATTTTATTTTTAAGATTAAGTTCAATATTGCTTCCAAAAATCGTCCGTTTTTGTAAAGGATAATCATAATTATTGTATCTAGCTAGATTTTGTATGGAATTCTGAATCCAATAATATCCTCAATGTAAGGCCACAGTCTGTCAGCAGCTGGATTCTCAATAACCCAAAATTCTGGTCTATATCTTTTTATGATTTCTATTGTGTTGAAAGCTGTTAGCTCACCATTGACCCTTTTTAGAAATTGTCTGTCATACTGATAGTTTATATAGGCTGACTCGTAATCCTTATTTGCCCTGATCGTGAACGGTGAAGGTCTTACTTGTGGAGCAAACAAGCTATCAGAAACATCATTTCGTTTCCAACACGCATTTCCGTTTTCCATCGCAGAAGCATTTGACCATGATTCACATGGTGGACTAGCTATTATAAGGTCAGGTTTTGGTAATTTGTCTAACACATCAAAAAGTGTGTTGTCTCCAAAAAGGCGCCCAAAGTCAGCAAGGTCCAGATTTGTAAAATGATTGTTCTTGTTTTCTATATCCATTCCGATTGAATAGATTTCAATATTCCCCCCCGAACTATTCAGAGAGTTAGCACCCTTGAAGTAAGAACCATTCCCACTATCAAAAAGTGCCCAGACTACCATTTTTTTGATAATCAATACCTCCTATCTTTCATCCCAGAAGGATACACAAAAAGCACCTGCCAGTTGCTCCCTCAAAGATACGACTTGATAGAGCTCCATTCCCAAAATCGTCCGAGTAAAGTTCTTTAATCTCTTCGCTACTCAAATTCGTGTTGATAATCGTATTTGTCCGATTATCCAGAATCTTGAACAATATCTGATGCGCCCACTCGTTCCGCTTCGTATCAGCCTTGCGACTCTCTTTCCCAAGGTCATCCAAGAAAAGGAAATCAACCTCAGACAATAGCTTGACCATCTTCACTTCTGAAAATCCATTGTCAAACTCAAAGCTTTCTCGAATCTTGTCGAACAAGGTCACGACCGACACAAAGAGCACACTTTTCGGCTCATCATAAGACTTGAACTGCTCATTGAGAAATCTAGCAAAGCCATAAGTCAGATGACTCTTACCAACACCAGACGGACCAGTAATAATAGCATTCCCAGTCTCACCTTAGCATAGCAACGCTCCAACCGCTTCACAAAATTCATAGCATTTTCATCTATGTCAACTCGAATCTCATAGTCATGTAGTGACTTGCTGGCCAGCTTACTTGAAACGATACTATCGCGAGCAAAGATCTCATAAGTATCTGATAGCTTGCTTTTAACTTCAGATTCCATATTCAGTTGCTTTTCAAAGCGTCGGATATTCTCTTTCTCGCATTCAGGACATTGACTGATTTCCTCAATCTTTCCCTTGACAGGGATTTTAACAGACCAAAGATGGCATCCATGGATTTCACAGACATCATCAAGAACTGTTCTAGTTTTGAATTGTTTAAACTGCTTCATCTAAAATCCTAGCCTTTCGTCTGTTTTATTTTCACGCTTAACAACATTTCCTTGGTTTAAATAACCATCGAACTTCGTTCCAAAAAGGGTTTCTGGTCTCAAGTATTTCGCATACTTCGTACCTGACCAATCCTCAACCATATTGTCAATTACATGTTTGAAATCATCTAGTCGATATCCTTCAGACCATCTAGCCTTAATCAAAGATCTGTTCTTCTGAACATTATCTCTATAATTCTTACCAGTCTTCGAATTGAGATAATCTATAATTTCTTTGTAAGGGATATTATCTATACTATCCTTACCTATACTATCCTTACCTATACTATGCGGACATTTGTCCGTCACTTGTCCGTCAACGGTCTGACATTCTTCTTTCAGTTCTAAAACTGCCTTTCCAGGCTCAACCAATCTACTTCCATCAACTTCCAATCCGAGTTGTTGAATAGCTAAATCTCTGTGTATACTAGGTTTGTGTCTGTCTGGTCTGATTTTATTTTGTTCGTTGAAATCCGTGATGAAATAGACCATGTCCTGATTAAGCGGTTTTATGAACTGCTTGATAACTAATAAGCCTAAGCTATCCTCGCTAGCACCAATCATTCGAACAACTGGAAATGCTTCAACGATTCCGTCATCATCAGAATTGATAACCAAATGAACATACAAAGCTTGAGTTTCAAGCGGTAGTCTTAAAAATTTTTGTGTTTGCATTATGGTCTTACTGACCATTCTTCTTTCTGCCATCTACTCCTCCACACTTGAAAATTTGTGTATTCTTTGTGAAAATACAACTTCACTGTACCGAGACTGCCATGCCGATTTTTTTCCAGGATCAGCTCAGTCACATTATTCGATTCTTGACTGTCTGCATGTTCTTTCTGGTAGTAAGCTTCACGATACAAGAAAGCGACAATATCAGCATCTTGCTCAATAGAGCCAGACTCTCTCAAATCTGATAGCATCGGACGTTTTTCTTGTCTTTGTTCAACTGCACGACTTAACTGTGACAAGGCGATAACAGGTACTTTCAAATCCTTGGCAAGTATCTTCAATTCCCTTGAAATCTCTGAAACTATCTGCTGACGATTCTCACCCTTTGAACCAGTTATTAGCTGCAAGTAGTCAATAATGATAATACCAAGACCTCCCATTTCTTGGGCAAGCTTTCGGGCATTTGAACGTATTTCAGAGATACGAATACCGGCCGTATCATTCACGAAAATTGGCGCATTATAGAGATTGCTTTGCGCATGTACCAGCCTTTTCCATTCATCCGTACTTAGATTACCAGTTTTTAAATGATACGCTGGAACCATCCCTTCTGATGCCACCATCCGTTCAATCAAATCCTCTGCCCCCATCTCAAGTGAGAAAATAACAGCTGGTTTATTTTCATTCACAGCTACATGCTTTGCAATGTTCAATGCTAGCGCCGTCTTCCCCATAGCAGGACGTGCAGCAAGAATGATAAAGTTATCCTCATGAAGACCAGTCGTAATCTTGTCCAGTCCAACGAATCCAGTAGATAAACCTGTCACAACTCCATCTGTCTGCGAGCGAGTCTCGACCATCTGCATATGTGTATCAAGGATATCAGCCACATTACGAAATCCAGAACCTGTATTCTGATTGCTTATGTTAAGCATCGACTTTTCAGTTTTAGCAATAATGTCGCCGATTGAGACATCACCTTGGTAAGCGCTAGAGAGTGAATCCGACAAGTCAGCGATTACTTTTCGGAGTGTAGCCTTTTCTTTAACAAGCTTTGCGTAATGCTCCACATTCTTTGATGTCGGAGTTGAGTTTACTAGCTCAACAACGTAGTTGATGCCCCCAATAGTTAAAAGGTCCCCTTGATTTGTAAGTGCAGATACCATAGTTGTGGCATCGATTGGCTCACCTTTTTCAAGTAAAGACAACATGGTTTTAAACACTATCTTATTTGCAGGCTTGTAGAAATCATCAGGGATCAATTCATCTGCTAGAGAGATGAGAGAATTAGGTGAAATAAAGACAGATCCGAGAACCGACTGCTCCGCTACTGGATCATGAGGTAATATTCTAAATTCATCCATCATTTCCCCTTCGTTAATCCACAAATGTTTCTTTTCGTGTCACGGGATCAATGTCAACACGTCGCCCTGTTTTAAAGTCGATAAACCCTTTCTCAACTTGTGGCGCTTGAAATTGAATCTTCTTCTTTGGTCTCATGGCCATTTTCAGCTTGATATTCATAATCAGCGATTCAATCAAGACTACTGACACTGCTGTGCATACTGCGATAATTTGTAAATTGTTCATGTTTTTATCCTCTTTTTGTGTTATAATAAAGTCAAATAATTTTGCTAAGACCTTGTCCAGAAGCCTTTTAGTAAAGTTATTATATTTGATTAGAGAGCCATTCTTTGATGGCTCTTTTTGACCATTTCTTACCAGGTAATTCCTTTGGAAATCCCTTTAAATAACGATAATTATCTGAAAATGTGGCATACTTAATTCCTAGAAAATCACAGGTAGTGTTCACATCCATCAACTCTGGATAGTGATCACTATCTTTTTCTATTTCGACTAGCCTTGTAATTGTGTCCTTGATAATGGACTTAATCCATTCAGATAGTGAAAGTAGAACATTGTCCATCTTCTTCCCCTCCTACCCTTCGTCAAATGAGTTCAATTTCATGATTTTCATCTTGGTATTAGTGCTTGGCTCCCACGTCATCCAGTAAGCTAGAGCGGCATCCGCATGCTTCTTGGGTAGCAGGTCATAGCGACTAATATTGAAGTGGTCTTTAAAGTCAATCTCAGCTTGTCTAAATACTGACTGAGCAAAAATCTTATCCGCATAAGCTGGACTATCAATACCGCCCAAGCAAGCCACGACACGAGCCTTACGCTTCTTCAGGAGCGATTGAGCATAGCTTGGGTGAATTGGCTGTTCGTTTTTTAGATAGTCGATATCTTCAATCATGCTAGCTTGTTGCTCACGCAATTTCTTCTGGCCAGTGAATAGAGCAATAAAGGCATCCTCGTCCAAGTCCTCGCGAATGAATCCGCCCTGCTTGCGAATAGCTGGCAAGACCTCTGATGTCACCCAACGCTTGAACTCTCTAGCTTGTGGAAGCTTACTTGAAAGAATGAGAGAGTAGAGACCAGATTCGTTAATGATGATAGGGTTTTGATTTCTACCCATGGCGTCACGAATCGTTACCCCATCTGTCTTATTGTCATCATCTACATGATCAAAAATTGCTTTTCTTGAATTCGCATATCCTAAGATATCTGCAACATCCTTACCAACGAACCAAGGTTCGTCATCAATTGTCAAAGTACGGACTTCCTGCCCGTGAAAATTAAAAATTTCGTTCATAATGTTCCTCTTCTTACTTTTCCTAGTGTTAAAATAGTTTCCCAAACATCTAGTCCCTCAAGACTATCGATCATCAGCTGACTAAGTTGGTGATTTTTCTTCTGCCAATTCAGTATTATTTTCGCTTGCATGTATGCACCTCTCAGTGATTTCTCCAAGGATTCTCAATTCCTAAAACATCTGTGATTTTTTCTTTCACATGATCACTTCCTTTGCCATATTTCAGTAGCTCTGAAATAACTGATGATGCTACAGGTACTTGTTTTGCCAATTCGGTTTGAGTCATATCAAGCTCAATCAAACGAGTTTTGATTTTAGCCTTGATTATTTTTAGTTCTTTACTCATCTTTTTCCTTTCTATTTTTTTCTTTTCTATCTTTCTGCTATAATAAAAAGCAGAAAGGAGGTGATTCTAATGGATTTTCTAACTAACGATGCAAAATTTCTACTAACTTCCATGTACGCAGAATATTTAACAAGACGCAAGGATAAAGTTCCTAAAAAGCAAGCAAGGAACTTCCAAAACATAAATTATCTGAAAAATAACATTATGTCTGAATGGTCTGAAGAAGATATTTTAGATACATGTTATGAATTAGACAAATATGGATACATCACTGGCACCAAAGCTGATAACACGTTCTATACCCTGTCTTTAACAACCGAAGCAATCGCTGAACTTGAAAATCAGTTCAGAGAACCAACTCTCAAAGAACGGATAGAGAATGTCTTAGATTTTGCGGCTAAAATTAAGTCTGTTATCCCTTTTGTTTAGCTCTATCGGCCAAGGCTTTTTCTTTTTAAACCGTCAAGACCAAAAGGATCTTCTTTGATATCCAAGCAGGTTTTTTCTATTACTTCAGCTTGTTCAAGAAGGAGCTTTCTGTCTTCATTTCTTGCCTTGAGTTCTGCATCTATAGACTCAAGGCTTTTGGCTACTACGTTCAAGAATTTCTTCCAACATCTCTTCCTCTCCTTTCTTTTTTAAAAATTATCTAAAAAGTTAGCGAATTTCTTGACAAAAACAATCTATAGTTTAGAATTTAATCATAGAGAAAAAGACCTACTAAAAGTAAGGTTCTACCTAGAAAACGGACGCCAATCAGTTTCATTAGGCTTTATTTTTTTAGTTGTCTTGTTCGCTAACTCTTTAGCTTACAAATAATATTCTAAACTATAGATTGCGTTTTGTCAACAGATTTACAATCAAAAGTTTAAATATTTTTTTGTCATGCCTTAGAAAGGTTGATAAATCAATGTTTTCTTTTATTCGAAAAATAAAAGAACTTTGCCAAAAATCGTGGAATTTCTATAAATTCTCTTGAAGAAACATTAGGATATAGTAGAAATACAATCTATAGTATGAAAAACAAAAAACCAAATGCTGAACGTCTTCAAGAAATTGCTGACTACTTCAACGTGTCCACAGATTATTTACTTGGTCGCACGGATAATCCTGCTATTGCTGGTGATTCAAAAGAGTATATCTGGCAAGGGAAGACCCTGAACGTTGAAGAAATGGCGTCGAATGTCATGATGTTTGGCGGCCGAGAATTAACAGATGAAAAGAAGAAAATCATCCAGTCTATCATTGAAGGTTATCTCAAAGAAGCTGGTGATTAGAGGTACTGCTTAGTGACCGAAAAAGAAATTATAAGTCATTTTCAGGTTCGCATTGTCGATTTTGACGGTGAGCTAATACCTGATGAACTTGGATTTTACGAAAAAGAAACCAACACAGCTTTCTTGTCTAACAAACTCAGTAAAAAAGAGAGAGTTAAGGTACTATTGCATGAACTCGGACACAAAGATCACACACGCTCAGAGTACCAGAACGCTCGCCTACGCTGTGAAAACGAAGCTGATAGGAATATGATCCATCATCTCGTAAAAGATGCACTAGAAAGCTTAGATGACCCCACAGAGTTTGATTACCTCAAATTCATGTCCTACTACAATCTAAAAAAACCATGACAAATGAAATCATGGTAAAAGAGGAATATCAGACTTTAATTGGTTAAATATGTTTATAAACTGCTGAAGCAGAAAAAGAAAGGAACTACTTATGGCATTGTTTGGTGGAAAAGATAAAATTTCAAAAAAAGACTCTCAAAAAAACAAAAAAATATTATGAAGATGCTCTCCCATATTTTTGAAGAAAAATGATATGGTTCATATTTATGAAAAAAATATCCTGAGCAAGCTGCTTATATTGAAATGTGTTAAATAGTAAAGCTATAGCTTTAGCAAACGCAAATGGTCCTGGAGCATTTGAAAAGGTTCAAATACAACAAAACCAAATTATTATTAAACAGAATGAAGAAATCATCTCTTTATTGAAAGAATTTAAAAATAACAAAAAAACCCCACAATCGCCCTCGCCAAAGTTTGATTGTGAAGCTTACCCTTATAAAAAAATCAGCCATTA
>BNJS01003479.1_pt1 | contig 36129 bp, 68 predicted proteins | sample 8540461 | NCBI WGS metagenome assembly BNJS01 (sample SAMD00202454, study PRJDB9452) | human saliva metagenome | isolation source: human saliva | place: Japan
ATATATAACACACACACACACACACACATATAAAACATATATCACAAGAACGGTAGTAGAATAAATATATCCAACTCTTCCTCCACTTACAAACCAAACTCTAACGCCATAACCAATTGATTAAACTTGGCCTTGCGCCTGGTACCGCACTTTTTGCTTATTCTAAATTCATCACAGCAGCGTTCTTTCAAACTTCATCAAGCTCTGCGTCTTCTTTCTTTACTTCAACATTGAAAAACTGCCGTCTCTTTTTCGCCTCTCTAGGCACGTGCGCACAGAGGACTTCTCATAAGTCTCAATCACTATCTCTCTAAATTCTTTCATCCATATATGTCCTTTAGAAACAGCACTCTTTTGGAGTGCTGTTATGTAACAATATTTAAAACCAACAGATAAATCAAAAGCATGCCGCAGCAACCTGTAAGCTTCTTCTAGCCAAAGCCTTCAAACCTGAACGGCCTCTGTTCCATACCTCCCATTATGTATCGGCACTACGCCTATTGAACTAAGTTCTCGCCTGCATCTCCTTCCCTGCAAGGAAATAATAATAATACTACTGCAGTCAGGAAAACGTCATACTAAAACAAATATTATTGAAAATAATCCTGTTTAACATCAACATATCACACTCCATTAAAATAACACAAAACTTCGTTCTTATAATATCACTAAACAGTACTAAATGCAAGCCGGATTTTATTACTCAATCTCATATGTAAGCCATATATGATAAAGTCCTCACTATACCACACAGAAATGAAAATGTCCCACTTTATGGTAGAATTACTATTTGTATATTCTAACACTAGGAGGGACTGACCTCTATCAGAAAGGCTTATTTTATCAATGGGATGAACAAAGAAAGCACGAGGTTATCAAAGGTCTGGTAGATCACCCAGATACAGCTAATAAGGATAGAGCTGCTATTATCCTAGGATGCACCAAGAGGCATATAAACCGTATGATACAAGGCTATATTAAAGATGGTAAAGCATTCTTTATTCATGGTAACAGAGGTAAGAAGTCGCTACTACCATCCACCCTAGATATCAGAAGTCAGGTTCTTGATCTATACAGAACTAAATACATGAGGCTATCTCGAACACTATACAGAGCTTCTTAAAAAGTATGAGGGCATAAGCATCTCTTCTTCCTCTGTAATGAGTATTTTGGAGTCGGAACACATTCTATCTCCAAAGGCTACAAAGCCAAACGTAGACGCATTGAAAGGCAAGCACTCAGAGCCAAGAAGAAGCTGCAACGTCAAAAAGAATTATCACAGATACAGGCTAACTTAGGTAGCAGTTGAAGATGCTCACAGTCGTCGTCCAAGATGTGCTTGTTTCGGTGAATTGCTTCAGATGGATGCAACCCCTTATGAATGGGTGCGGGACAGATGGCATGTGCATCTGCATTTCAATACGATGATGCCCATGTGCTGTTACGGTGCATGGTTTGATACTCAGGAGACCCTTAACGGCTGCCATGTGTTTGAACAGATTCTCACCGATTGGCATGTATCCCCTATAAATTTCTTACCGATAAACGTACTGTATTTACTCTAAGAGGTGCTTATCTGACGACAACGACACCTATACACAGTTGCTTGATGCCTGCGAAGCAACCTGGACACGACTTGAATCAAGCAGCGTACACGCTAAAGGACTGCACAGAACGATTGAATCAAACCCACAGTCACGCCTGCCCTAGCGTGAGTTGAGACCGCGGGCGTAACCTGACATCAATACTGCCAATGATTCCTTCACTCCTACACAGAGGAATTCAATGAGAGTTCTCACTTCCACTTCATGGTATCAAATCTGTCTTTTGAAACGCAACCGTCTAAAGAAAAATAAATCTTACTTTAGCGGTTTTTGACTGGAGAACTGTTGATGCCGGACATGCGATTCAATTTAAAAAGAAATTTTTATAAGATGATAGATCATGAGGGAGTGCAAATCCATTATCGAAAAAGGTACCAAGGTTATGCTTATCAAGGCATTTGATGAGTCTATGTTTGCGTGCGTAAATGACAAGGATATTTATGCACTGGAAGAAATACGCCTCGCGAACACAAAATTCTAAGGACTTGGACGCTGACTACAAACAACCTAAAACCTAGAAAGTTTTATATTCCTCCAATAACCATCCTTGAGATTAGAGGCCTTTAATAAATTTGCACATTCGCTGTTACACACAGAATTGTAGACGACTTTCGAGGGCATAATAAAAGCCCCTTTGTGGGGCTTATAAATTAATTATTTTGGGACATAATCATTTATGCTTGACAGTCGGATTTTATTACTCAATCCTTACACTGCTGTCACTGTTGCTCTCTTTCTCAGTCTGTGACGCCTCTTTGTTTCCTGTGACCTTTACCTTAGACTGTTACTTACCCATATACTCAAAGGAAAATTTCATAAGAATATTTTACAGAGTAGTCACCTATTTTCTGTCACATTGGACCTCAACCTTTATTTTACTTCGTCAATCTCAGATAATCTCATCATCGTTTTGAATCTTTGCGGGTTACCAGATTGTCAAAAGTTTTTGCCTCTTCAACTGTAATCTCAAGGTCCTTGCAGTCAAGAACCTTTTGGAACTCTACATATACCTTTTGAAAGCAAGTGATTATACTTATCCTTTTTACCAAGATGTAATTCAAGTCCTTTCTGTCGATATATGCTTTTCTCCGACTATAAAGCTGTATTTATTCTGAATGAAACTGTTTTTATAAGAAGAATATCCTGTCATTTACAAGGCTCTGGAAATCCTTTTGTATTTACACTGATATAGCTGTAATCATTTACAAATCGTCTTTCTTTTCATCTGTAGTAAACATTGAACAAAATGCCGCATTGGCTCCCGAAGCTTTTCAATCACTATCATTCGGCAATATATCATAACTTTCCTCATCGCCCTTACTATACCTACTGTTTTTCCGTTATAGAAATCTTCCGCCCTGTCACTTCCATGGCAGGTCGCTATGCTCATATTAAGTTCTTTTTGATGGGATATCTGTAATCCAATTTGAAAGCAAAGATATTTTTTGTACTTCTTCAATAGTCTTCAAATCATCCACAAAGTCATCTTTTTCTCTATTACCATTCTTCGCTCTATGATTTCCATAGGTAAAACAGCCTTCAAATTTCTGACCTGCAGCTAATTTCCCCTCTATCTTTACAGAATTAACCCTATTAAAATCAGCTCCGGACTTTTCTTTTCCAGTCTCCGTGACGGTTTTTCCGTCGGTTTGCTCGCTACTTTTATATCAACACCTGATAAATCTCGGTAAAAATATCAAGACTTGAGTTTATAAGCTAAAGCTCAGACACACTGCCCTCCGTCTTAGGAGGCAGTGTTATATCAAAACTTATATCTCTTTCCACATCCGAACTGTTTTCAATATTTGCATTTAGACAGAGATTGCTGTAAATATCCATATCCAGTATATCTGCATTTTTTACTAATACTTCTTCTGTTGTCATTCTCGCTCACGGAAATCAAAAGACATGGCATTTGATCCAGTATTCGATTTCTCCGCTTAGATTATCAAGTACCCTTATTCTGAATGATGTCTTGACTCCATTATCATTGCTTTCATAATCGGATTTTATAGGGTTTTTAAATACGGCATTTCTTCCTTCTCCATAAGCTCTGGTGTCATCTCCGATTAGCGCAGAAGTAAGCAATTCTAACGAGAAAACACAAAAAGACAAAAGTACCTGATGAAAGCTTTACTTTTCTTTTTCCTTCCTCTACTTCAACCATATCTATCTCACTTTTCTAAAAATAAAACACATATCTATCAAAGATTATTCACAGCTTAATTTTAAACTAGGATCTGATTCTGATATTCTTTTTCCTCAAAGCTTCTTTAATATCTTTATCCATAACCTCATTAACATCGGCATCAAGAAGAGTTCTCTCCTTGTTTCTGAATGTAAGTGAATAAGCTACCGACTTAAATCCTGCCTCATCTGATCACCCTCATAGATATCGTAAACAAATTGAAGGACTCAAGATTGCTTCCGCCGTTTTCAGAAATTATATCCTCAATCTCACCTACCAAAAACGCTTCTTGGCTCTACCAATGAAATATCTCTTGAAATTGCAGGATATTTTTGCTATTCCTGTATCTTCGATATCAAAATTTACAAAAGGAATTACATTCGGCAAATCAAGTACAGCTATATAGGTCTTCTCACCCAATTTATAATTTTCACATACAATCGGATGCACTTCGCCCAAATATCCGAGGCGAACTCCGTCAAGCACTATATCGGCCTTTCTTCCCGGATGTAAAAACTCTTCTTCCGCAACCTGGATCATAGTGAAGTTTACCGACATCCCTATTGCATGCTAAGAATTCCTCTCACCACACCCCTTCATATCAAAAGAAGTTTTTCCTTACCGTAGAATCCAAGTACAAACTGCATTCTCTCATCAGGCATCCTTTTAGAAGAAGCTCCTTTGGAATATAGATGTTTGCAAGCTCAAATAAATGCACACATCCTTATTTCTTCTGTTGTAATTTGTTGAAAGAGAATTAAGTATACCGTTTACAGCCTGAGTTCTCATCATTCTGAAATCTTCACCAAGAGGATTTGATATTTTCGATAGCATTTCTATAGTGGCTGTGTTTTTGACAATCCGAGCTTGTCAAATACCTTGGCACTCTCAAAAGAATAGTCTCATAGCCTCTGAGAATCCCAACTTTGCCTCTCTTCCAAGCTCTTTCATTTCAAGCTTCATGCTTATATACCGCCTATGGTTGCGCTTGCTTTTCGGCAATGTTGTAGGTATCTTATCATATCCGAAGATCTTGCCACTTCCTCAGCAAGATCCGCCATGAAGTGAATATCCCTGTCTGAATGTAGGAGCCACACACCTCATTAGTCTCTTTCATCGTATTTTGAACTCAATTCTGTCAAAGATTTCAAGCATATCTTCTTTTGATATGGAAGTTCCAAGCACTTTATTGATTCTTTCAGGCTCAAAAGCTACTCTTGACTCTACCGCTTTATACAGGATGAAAACATCAATTGTTCCGCCTACCACTTCTCCTGCTCCAAGTTCTTCCCGCCAAAGAACATGCTCTCATCATAGCATCATAAGCATTATTCGGATCAAGGCCTTTTTCAAACTTTCCTGACGAATCTGTACGAAGTCCTATTCTTTGATGAAAGTCTGATATTTGTACCAAATCAAAAAGTAGCGCATTCAAATATCATTGTGCTGACATCATCTGTAATCTTTGAGTTCTCACCACCCTATGATTCCTGGCAATAGCCGACAGCTAGCATCATTTATCATTAAAATATTGCTGTCAAGCTTTCTTACCACACCAGTCAGAGTCTCAAACTCATCTCCGTCCTTATGCTGCCCTGTCTACAACTATTATCTCTGTCCTTCGATCAAATTGTAATCAGCATGCATAGGCTGACCGTACTCCGCCATAACACTAGTTTTGTAATATCCACTATATTGTTTTATAGGTCTCGATTCCCACTGCACAGTCTTTCCTGCATCCATGCAGGTGAAGGTGCAAGCTTTATATTCTTTACAACTCTTGCGACATACTCTCTTGCAAAGATTCTCATCCTTTACTTCCACACTTAAGTAATCATTTACATTCTCAGAATTTCCTGTTGTATTTACCTTCGGTAAAACAAGATTTTCTAAATGTAGCGGCTGCCTCTCTTGCAGATTCCTATTACCCCTGCAGAGTCCACTCTGTTTGATGTAATTTTCATACTCAACACGGTATCTCTAAGTCCCGCGAAGCTCTAGCATCGCTTCCAACCTTGCATCCTTTGGCAGTATATAGATTCCGATCCAGGTGCATCAGGAAATAGTTCTTATCCTGACCAAGCTCTTCAATAGAGCACATCATACCGAATGACTCAACTCCACGAAGCTTGCCTTTCTTTATTTTTATACCGTTTTCAGGTAGCGGACTTCCGTCATGTCCGCCTGCAACTTTTCCGCCGTCTAAAACTACGGGAACTTTATCGCCAGCGAGGCATTAGGGTGCTCCTGTAACCATCTGTATTTTTTCATTTCCTACATCCACCTGACAGATAATAAGTTTATCCGCATCAGGATGTTTCTCTATTGAAAGTATCTCTCCTACAACTATTTTCTCGAGATTTTTATCCAATTCTTTATAACCCTCTACCTTGGTTCCGGTAAGAGTCATTGCATCTGTATATTCACTTGGAGTCACTTCCAAGTCAGGCACATAGGCCTTTATCCATGATAATGCTGTATCCATTCTTCACCTCTGTTATTTACTGTAAATATAATATTTTAGTACAAGCTTTATGAAGAGTGCTTCAAGAATCTGATATCATTCTCGTATAAGAGTCTCATATCATCAATTTCATACTTTAATAGTGCGATTCTCTCAAGTCCGATACCGAATGCAAAACCGTTGTATTCATTCTTGTCTACACCGCACATATCAAATACATGTGGATGTACCATTCCGCAACCGAGGATCTCTATCCAACCGCTGCCCTTACAGAATCTGCAGCCGCTTCCATGACATTTAAAGCAGGTCACATCCATCTCCGCACTCGGCTCTGTAAACGGGAAGTGATGAGGTCTGAACTTAACCTTTGTATCTTCTCCGAAAAGTTTCTTGGCAAATACCTCAAGTGTTCCCTTAAGATCTGCAAAATGTGATATCCTTATCTAGCAATAAAGTCCCTCTATCTGGTTAAAAGTAGGTGAATGAGTAGCGTCCACTTCGTCTGAACGATACACTCTTCCGGGACTTATCATCTTTATAGGAAGCTTTCCTGTCTCCATAATTCTTGCCTGTACAGGTGATGTCTGAGTACGAAGCAGCTATATCCTTTGTTATAGAGAGGTATCTGTTCATCACTAGCAGGGTGATCCTCAGGAATATTGAGCTTTGTAAAGTTGTATTCATCAAACTCTATCTCAGGACCTTCCACAACCTCATAGCCCATATTTGTAAATATATTTTCAACTTCATGCAATGCGATTACATTCGGATGACTGTGCCCGAATTCTCTCTTGTTTGCAGGCAATGTAACATCAATGGTCTCCGCCTTTAACTTTGCCTCAAGTGCAAGCTTTGGTAGCTCGCTTCCCACATTATTTAATGTATTTTCAATAGCTTCTCTTGCTTCGTTCACTACTTACTGAATTCAGCTCTATCTTTCAGGAGCTATATTTTTCATGTTTTTAAGAAGTGCGGTAAGTTCACCCTTCTTTCCAAGATATATGCCACCTTGAAAAGCTCATTTAATCTTTCTTTATTTTTCAGCACTGTCTATCTTTTTCTAGCTTCTTTTTGAAGTTTCTCTATTATGTCCAGCATTTTTCTCCTTATTTAATGAATAGTCATGCCCCATATCAGTTTAAACTAATATGGGGCGGCAAAAAGTCCCTATCTATAGATAATATCATCTCTACCCGGTCCATTTAGCTTACCAACTTCACAGGTACTTCAGTTCTTTTTCTATAAACTCAATATACTTCCTACAATTCTCAGGCAATTCATCATTTCTTTTATACCTCTGATATCACAATTCCATCCGAGATATTCATATACAGGTTTTTGCAATCTTTAATTTATTTGTTGTAGGGAAGTCCCTTGGTTATCTCACCATTAATATCATAGCCTACACATACAGGAATCTCTTCAAGATATCCGTGTACATCAAGTACTGTAAGTGCGACCTCTGTAGTACCCTGAATTCTTACATCGTATCTGGATGCTACAGCATCAAACCATCCCATTTCTTCTAGGTCTTCCTGTGGTAGCACCGAACTCACCACCGTCTCCGCCTCTTCTTCTGAAGTTCATCTGCAGCAGCCTCATCCCTATCTCGCTGACAAACTCTCCGGCTCCTACCGCTGATGAGTATGCCTTAACCACTGTTGTGATTTCCTTTATCTCTCATACGGAGCAATACCTGCCCTATAGCACCGTATGCAGCCAATGTGGAAGATGATGTAACCATTGGATATATTCCGTGATCCGGATCCTTTAATGAACCGAGCTGACCCTCAAGGAGAATATTCTTTCCTTCTTTTATAGCCTTGTAAAGATATGCACTCACATCACATACAAAAGGTTCAACCATATCTCTGTACTCATGAAGTGTATTCGTAAGTTCTGTCTTATGAAGCTCAGGCATATTGTAAAGATGCTTGAACATAACATTTTTCAATGTGCAGATTTTTTCAACCTTTTCTTCCAATATTTCATCGTCAAAAAGCTCACTTACCTGTATTCCGATTTTTGCAAACTTATCTGAATAAAAAGGAGCTATTCCCGACTTGGTAGAGCCATATGCCTTTCCGGCAAGTCTTGCCTCCTCATAGGTATCCTGCAAAATATGATATGGCATCAGAAGTTGTGCTCTGTCGAAACCAAAATCTTGAGGTCTCGCAGTGACCTTTTTCAACCAGCTCATTTATCTCTTTAACAAGATATGGAATATTGAGCGTACAACACCGTTTCTATAATGCTTGTTGTATGATCACTAAAATACCCCGACGGCAACAGATGCAAAGCAAATTTACCGTAATTATTTATAATTAGTAGTGACCTGCATTGCTGCCGCCCTGAAAACGAATAATAATATCCGCCTTAGCCGCAAGCATGTCCGTGATTTTTGCTCTCACCTTCGTCGCCCCAGATGGCGCCTACAATAGCTCTTACCATTTAATTCTCCTTACACATTTTATATCAGCCTTTTAATCCCCAGAATATCTTTATTTTCATCTAAGATGAGCTTGATAATTCTTTTATAAAATCTTCCACCTGAACACTGCTTCTTCCGACATATTTTTTCAGGCTTCATAGACTCTTTCAATTCTCTCTTTTGAAAAGATTGAACGATAGGATCATTGCAATCAAATCAAGCAAAATTGTTTTCTTCTCCCAGTTCCTTTACATTTCTTCCGGCAATCATTTGAAAGCTCTCGATTCTTTTCATGCTCCTGTCTGTCTCCACAGCTTTTACTGCATCCATCATTATATTCTCTGTAGCCATAAAAAGGCAATTCTGACATCAAATGTTTTTCTATGACTTTGGATATACTACCAATCCGTCCACCACATTTCAAATATAAATCAAGTATACCGTCTATGCCTCAAAAATCCTTCAGGTATTGAAAGTCTCTTATTTGCGAATCGTCAAGTGTCCTTTTCAAACCACTGGAGTGGATGCCACCATCTATAGGATTCATAACATCACTCATTACATAATTTGCATGGGGATGCAATCCTCTCGCTTCGCATCGGATTTCTCTATACGCCATGGCTGATGAACCTATTTGCGACTTTTCAAAAGGCTCTTCAATCTCTTTTAAATGCTGTAAAAGTCTGATATCATTTGAGAACTTATGTGCCAGGGAAGCGGCAATACCTGCAAGCTACATTTTAATACCTTGATATCCACTTTTTCGAGTATGTCTCGCCCTGAAACGAGGATAACATTCCTTAAATCCATCTTATTTTGCAATCATAGGATCTATTTTAGTTTATCTTCCTCATCATCTCCGTCAAAAAGCTCCACAAAGAAGGCTTGAGTACCTGCGTACACTTACATCCCAAAAAGCTTCAAATTCTCAAGAGTATAATTTACATCCCTCATAATCAAGCAAAAGCTCGTTTATCCAAAGTGTAGCCCTCTTTCCTCACTGGTAGGCTGTGCGGTTGAAATGAGTAAATGCCAAAGTAGGCAGATCCTTGTATTTTAAAGCAAACTTTGAAGCTCATTGATTACATTACAAGCTTTTCTTTTACCAGCTCCAAGGCTTCTTTTCATTATGATAATATCAGTATTATCACCCACACCCACATAACAGCTGGCTTGCTCCAAGATGGATAATTCCCCTTTGCCTTTGGACATTGTACTCCGTAAGCATATACATGACTCGCAACATCATGTCTTACTTCCTTTTTCCTTTCCTTTTGCACACATCAAAGTTTTATATCATCCTGAAATTTCTTTAATTCTTCTATCTGTTCACATCAGTAATATTCAGGCCTAGCTCTTTTCTCCCGTCTCTGCAAGAGCAATCCAAAGTTTTCTCCAGGTTTTAAACTTTTTGTCCTGCGAAAAATATACTGCATTTTGCACTTGCATATCTTTCTGAAAGCGGACTAATATATCTATCTTTCAAGCCTTCCTCCTATTGTAGCATACCAAGTCTTTTAAATACTTCGGCGTAGGCATCTTCCACTCCGCCCAAATCTCTTCTGAATCTGTCCTCTATCCAGTTTTTCATGGGTTTGTTTATCCCATAATCTGCAGGTATCAGGTGATATCTCATCAGCAAGAATAATATCTCCTTATATCTGCCGAATTCTATTTTAAAATCTATCAGGTCTATTCCAAGTCCGTCAAAATAATCAATCAGTGTTTCATTTACTTTGAAAGCGTATGAGGCAATCTTGTCAATCTCATCCTGAGTTGCAAGATCAAGCGCCAATGCATAATAACCGTTTATAAAAAGGATCTCCAAGAACGTCATCTTTATGGGAGAATTCAAAGTAGGAGTTTTTAGCTTGATTCCCTCTTCCATACCGAGCTTTTTGGCAAAGCTTCCTGCAGAGTAATTTCTCACTATTACCTCAAGCGGTACTATCTTTACAGCTTTTACAGCAGTCTCTCTGTCGTTAAGCTCTTCGATATAATGAGTAGGAACTCCCTTCTTTTCCAATAGTTTAAACAAATGATTTGTCATACGATTATTAATCGCACCTTTTCCCACTATTGTTCCTTTTTTCTCTCCGTTAAATGCTGTGGCATCATCTTTATAAGAAACTATGAGCACATCAGGGTCCGCAGTCTTAAATACTTTCTTGGCTTTTCCTTCATACAGTTGCTCCAACTTCTCCATTGTACACCTCCATTTTGCTTTCAAAATCTACAATATCCCTCTGTCCACCGATAAAACAAAGCGGGCAGATACCACGGTTGTATTATATACCACTATAAAGGATGTGGCAATATATTAGAAAAAAAAGGATATCTCTATTCACCCGAGAGCAAATAGAAATATCCTCTAAAACGGAGTATGCTATTTTATTTTAAGGAATAATCCCGACTTAATAAGCACCGGTCTGAGTGCAGCATAAAGTATTACTATTAATACAGTGCTTACTATTGCATTTATAAGAGTTGTACCTGCCGCCCTATGTGTAGCCATTTGATCTTTGCGGCATCCGCCTGAACTCCCAAAAATATATACCTTATACAAATATCCCACTATAGGATCGAATATAACATTGAATCCTAATCCACAGATTGAAGATATTGCAGTCCACTTCATAATGTATTTTGTATCATGATTTTCTGTAATATGAGCAATTTTATGTGCCACAAAGCCTGCGATAAGTCCGATGCAAAGCTTTAATATAAATGTTTTAGGTGCTGAAGTTATATATACCGGATCTAAAATATCGGCTATGGTCATTCCAAGGCTTCCCGCTATACCGCCATATACTCCTCCAAGCAATATCGCCGCAATAACACAAAAAGCGTTTCCGATATGTAATGCCGTCATATCGCCTGATATTGTAGGAATCGGTATCTTTAAATATGTGAAGCTCACATAACATAATGCCGCCATAAGTGCTGTTGCTACAAGTTTAAAAAACTACGTACTGTCTTTTGTTCTTTCCATGATCTTTCCTCCATCATTTTGGGCTGATATCAGTATATAGAAAATAGTGGTATGATTAAAATATCCAGTTTGAATAGTTTTAATCATACCACTTATAATGTTTTAATATATTTTATCCTTTTTATTTTAATGATTGTTCAAATTCAGTTTGTATCTGAGTATGCGATAGCTTATTAAATAGGCAATTATAGCTATTATTATATTCTTGACTAATTAAAATCATTGTAATAACACTATATATGCTTGGACTATGTATAAAGGCCCGTATACAAATGCTGTTATCACTTCTATTATTGTGTCAACAGCATTAAATACTCTGTTCATAACTATAAATATTATTACACTCATCAGGATTTTTATTTTGGAATTAAACAGCTGCCCGATTGAAACTGCTAAAAATAAAAAGCAATGTATTGGAAAACTGTTTGTATAATTGCAAACAAACAGCCAAAGACTATTCCAAGTACAATTCCCATACCGGTTAACATTGTAAAATCACCCAGTACTGCACCTTTAAATCTTGCTATATAAAGCATCAAATCTCCAAATCCGTCTGTTACCATTATATATCCGCAATATGATACTTGCTGATACAACAACCATCAGCGTTACAATTGTTTGTACTACTACCGCCGGTATTACCTTACCCAAAATAATCTCATGTTTCTTTAAAGGCAATGTATTTGTAAAATATCCTACACCTGAATACATGGTTTTATAAAACCTGACTCCTATATATATATTCATACCTATTCCTGCTGACAATCAATATAACTACGTATAAAATAAAAAGTTATATACGCCAAAAATCGATAATATGCAGCTCCGCCGAGTCATTAATTCCGAAAACCAACATCGGAAGTATTACTCACGGAAAAATTATTCCGTAATAACACGCAAGCGCTATTGCTGTGAGTAAAAAGTGCAGATTTCAATTGCTTAAATTCATATTTTTATCAATTTACGAGACATTAAATACCTCCCTGAAATATTCGTCTATAGAACAGCCTTTTTCATTTCTTATCTTTTCCGCCGCATCATATAATATGATTTCTCCGTCTTTTATAAATATGACTTCATCAATTATCCTTTCCACCTCCGGAGTAAGAAATTGTAGATATCAAAACAGTAGCATTCCTGATTATAGTTACTTAAAATTATTTCTCAATATATAATCCCTGCATCATTGTCTACATCTAAGAAAGGTTCGTCCAAAACGCTAGAGCTTTGCATTTCTACTCATAATAAGTATAGCTTGCAGCTTTCTTCTGTTTTCTTTTGACAAAGCTTTTATCTTGAATTTATCCGGAATCTTTAAATCATTAAACATTTCGTAGGCTTTGTCTTTGGAGAAATCCTCATAAAAATCGGCATGCATAGATATTGTATCTTTTATAGTCATATTTTCCTCCGAGAAAAATTTCTATCCGAAGATACGCAACATAGAGATTTTGTTATTTCATTCAGTTCAACTCCGTCAATACTCACTACGCCCGCTGTCTGATTTAATACGCCTGTAATCTATCTTCATTAAGGTAGTTCTGCCTCCCACCCTTCGGACCGAACAGTCCGACAATTTTTCGGCGGTATATTCAGGTTTATATTATTCAGTGCCTGTTTGAGTTCCATATTTTTACTGACAGCCTTTTTAAACTAAGTAAATCAAGCATTTTTATCTTCCTCCATCTTCTGTATATTCTTAAGTATTTTCCTCTTTTTGAAAATCCATATTAACCATATTTTAAAAAATATTCCACTGTATATTCTCTTGCCAGTTCCTCTTTACTTTTCGCTTAATTATTTTCTAAATTAGTTGTAACTTCACGTCCTGTATTTCTATAGTATCTACAAGTCCCTCTCTTTCAAGCTCCGCACATACTGCCCTTTGACAGTATTGAGATTTACATTCAATACATTTGAAAGTCTCTTACGCTCAAAAGCTTATCTCCACATCCTATCTCACCCTGAAAATATCTGCGCATTTCTTATATAATCAATAATCTGCAACATGCACGGCTCTGTCGGATTTCACCTTCCATTCCATATACTCCTTCCGTTTATTGTACTGCCTCTTTAATACACTATGCAAGAATAAAACAAATTTTTAATATTTGTAAAATGAATTTTTATTAATAATGATTTACATTAATTCTTTTGGCCGGCTTACCTTGCTCTCTTCTTTCTTTTCAGTCCTATTTTTTGACAATAATATAGCTTAGAATGTAATAAATTATTACCATTACAGTGTAATATTGCAGTGCCGTTGTTCGTACATAGCAGGTAATCTCACCTAGTCTAATATCCCTCAGCTCTTTCGGGTAACTGCGAATTACTCTCATAATCAAAGGTTCTGTAAACGGATCAAAGGAAAGCAAAAAACATATAGCCGGGAAAAGAATTAACGCAATCACACCTCCTCTTTTTTTAAACAATTTTTCTATAGAGACACATAACCAAAAAGCAATGTAGTGGCAAAATTGCGACAAGTTTTGCATAAAAACCTCAAATGCAATCCCCATGTTCCGTGTAACTTACATCATAAATATCCGCATAGCAATCTGAGAATAACTCACTATATCACTAAATGAAATTCCGTACCCATAGCCATATCTTAGTGCATCAAGTCCACCCATTATTCTTTCTGTCGCTACAAGCAGTGCAACTCTTACCGATATTTGAAATATTGCCATAGGAATAAATTTACTTAAAATAAGTTTATTTGCAGATACAGTATTGCAGAATACATATTTTTGTAAAAATATCTCCTCCCAGTATATACAGACATAATGCTACGAAGGTACGGAAACTGCAAAAAACATATAATAATACCGTGATAAAATGCCATGAGTACACAGTGCTCGTGCTCTTTTACTCCTGTAATTAAAAATATAAGATGCGTAATAAAGCAAAATGATTCCTGTAATTATAGCTATTGATAACAATGTATATTTTAACGGTCCCATTAATTGCTTTAAATTCACTCTTTATCATCTCCGTAAACATAGTACTCACCTGTAAGTATTTGCTTTCTGTAAGTATTTGATCTCTGTATTTATTATACTATATTGTATTAAAAAGTATAATAAAAAACAGACTTCTCAAAATGAAAATCTGCTTTATAATATCTAATCCCTGCTCTCAACCACCAATAAGTCTCCGCTAAAAGCGGCTTCCAACTTATCATCTTTAATCCTCATTACTTATATAAAGACTTGGCGTAGCTATGTTGTCAATTATTCTGTTTTATAGGATACTAACTCCCTCAAGTTTCTCCATAAAAGTTTTTCCTTCAAGTGAAAAGCTTATGTATTTTTCCCAAAGTTTCTCTCTCTTCCAATGTGAGAATAATTTGATTTGACATATGTTTTATTATACTCTATCATATGGTTATATCCTGCTCCAAGTTTTTATACTTTCTGTAGTATCAAAATATTGGCAAAAGCATGATCAAAAACCTCTTTCCTAGAGCCCCGAAAACTGCTATGTATATATACCGTCTTTTTAAGCCCTCGTCAACAGCTAAGTTCGTGTCCGAGAAACTTTATAGGGTCATGCTTTACTATCTCAACAGAAAGGTCTGTATATTTTTCAGCCTCTCCTCATCGAGAGTGTATCAAAATCTCCGACCATTATATGGGGGATTACATTTATTTTTTCAAGCTTTGTAATTGCCGCATCCACACTGATAATAACATCTTCTTTATTTTTCGGCTATATAATTTTTCCAATAATGATAAGTCAATATCTCGCCGGTAACAATTATTGCATCTCATTTACAATATCTATACCTCCAAGTGCATCATTTTAAAGCTTTATATTCTTTAAAAATATCACCTTTAAACACTGGAAGAACCTGCCACAAACTCATCAACTCCGCATCTGAAAGAGCTTTTATATTATCTCACCTACTCCTCCGTCAACCTGTATCAACAGTTTCGATTTTTCTTTTCTCATTTTTGAGAGTTCTCTTATCTTATCCAAACTGTAGGGGATAAATTTTGACCCCAGATCCCGGATTTACACTCATTATAAGTACCATATCTACTTCGGAAACGATATTTTCCAAGAGTGAAACAGGGGTTGCCGGATTTATGGATATACCGCTTCTAAGCCCCAGTGACTTTATTTGTGATATAGTTCTGTCTATATGCTTGCAAGCCTCAAAATGTATAGTTATACCGTCGGCCTGCGCTATTATAAAAATCTTCAACATATCTCTCGGGATTTTCTACCATCATATGTACATCAAAAAGATCCACGGACTTTCTTAATGAGCTTATAACAGGCATTCCGAATGAAATACTCGGTACCAAACATTCCGTCCATTACATCAAGATGTAATACTTCTATATTTCCTTTCTTTTAAAAGCTTCATCTGTGATGATAAATCAAAGAAATCGGCTGCAAGTAATGATGGTGCAATATTCTTTTCAATACTTTCTCCTTTCAGAAAGCTCTTCATACATTTTTATAGCTTTGATACCTGGATTCACCTATCAGGTTTTCTTCTAAAGCCTGCTTTTACGGCACAATCCGGTTCGTTTATATGCATACAACCTGCGAATCTGCACTTCCCCTCATATTCTTCAAACTCATGAAAGTGAAACCTCAGCTCCTCCTTATCAAATGCAGGTGACTCCACACTTGTAAACCCCGGAGTATCAAATACAAAGGTATCACTGTCAATCATAAAAAGTTCGGAATGTCTGGTAGTATGTCTTCCTCTTTCTATTTTTCTGCTGACGGTATTTGTATCCATATTTGCTTTTTGGGGCAAGTATATTTGTTATAGAGGACTTTCCCACTCCCGATGCTCCGGCAAGTACACTTACCTCTCCTTTTAAGGGCCTCTTTTAAACATCTTCAAGTCCGTTTTCTTCAAAAGGTTGAAGCTATAATATTTTTAAATCCCGCATCAGTATATATTTTTTGCATATTTTAAGGCTTTTTATCCATGTTAAGATCAGTCTTGTTCCAGCATATCTCACCTTTATACCGGCATTTTGACATATTTATCAGATATTTATCCAAATAGTAGAAATGCGGAGACGAGTGATTCCACCGCCAAAAACAAGCATAACTTTATCTATATTGGCTACTGCAGGTCTTATCAGGGCATTTTTCTTTTATGTATCTTCACAATATTCCCTTCAAAAATCTTTTTGTATCCGTGATTTCAAAGTCTACATTATCACCCACAAGTGGCTTTACGCTAATTTTCTGAAAATGCCCTTTGCCCTTTGCATTCAAAAATCTGACCTTTCTTTTTCTCCTTCATCAAGGATTATACAATAATAAAAACCTGCAATACCCTTTTATTATCTTTTGCAAAATAAATTTTGCTCATATCTTCTTTACTCAACTCTCAAAGAACTCCACTGTATATGATTTTCATTACCTCACCACTGTCTACATCACGATTTCCACCTGTCCCTGGTCTACACCGTTGGCTCCTACAATTGTTCTAAATCTTACCGGAAGTATGGTATCACCTGTAACGGTTCTTGCTTCCATCAATGTGGAATATACATCACTTCCGTTTACAGTCTGCTTAAGTCTTATCATGACCTTTACACTTGTAAATCCTGAACTAGGTCCTATAACATCCTGCAATGAGTAATTGCATCTATTGATGCCACATATCTGTAGTTTGCGGCTGTGGTTGCAGGCGCAACCGTAGCTTTGTAGTCTGTGCCTGCTCTGAACTCTCACTTTGTGATTCGCTTGACTCCGCAACACCTGTACTTACAGCATAGTCGATACTTGTACCGCTGTCCACACTTGAACCTGCCGCTATCGACTGTCCGGCTATAATTCCGGCCGCTATACTTTGACTGTTTTAGTTCAGCTCTTGTTCCAGTATAAGTCCGTTGCTCTCAAGTAAAGCTTTTTGCATCCGCTTCACTCATATTTATAATATTAGGCACACTAACCTTTGTAACCTTCTTACCGCTACTGACAATCAGAGTAATTCTGTCACCGTTTTTAGGCTTTGTCGGGCTGTAGGATACTACCTTTCCTTTTCAATAGTAGTCGAATTCTCCTCTTTTGATTCTACTGAAAAACCGTTTTCCTTTAAAAGAGCTTCTGCCGCCTCCCCTTAGTCTTTCCTGCAGTACTGAGTTTTGTTATATCCACCGTATCGGAACCGAGACTTATTACGACACTTACCTTTGAATACTTTGAAACCACCTCATCGGCCTTGGGATCCTGTGAAATAACATTTCCCTTTTCTACAGTATCCGAATATTCACTTGATTTTTACCTGCATCTGAAGATTATGTCTGAAAAGCTTCTTGTCGGCCATCTTCTTCTGAGAGTCCCACTACATCAGGCATTACAGTCTGTGTGGAGGTCAAGCGTACTTTGAGAAGTATCACTCTTTTTACCTCCGAATACTCCCGGTAAATCTTCCGACAAAGAATACTAAAAGTATAACTATGATTACAGCTACAATGACTCTCGACAATGGACATGATTCTGTCCATCTTTTCATCTTCCTCATCATAATCATCGTCATCATTATCAACTTCATCATTGTCATATTCTTCATCTTCCATATCATCTATAGGCTCTCACCTGATTTAAAACTGCAGTATCCTCAGACTTTATTACCTTTGTAGCTCCTGTAAGTGCATACGGCTCATCCGGATTTTAGCAATACATTTTCCAAATCATCCAAAACTTCAGTGATATTTTGATATCTGTTTGCCGGATCCTTCTTTGTACACTTTAATATAACTCTTTCCAGATTTGCGGATATCTGATTATTATATATATGAGGAGGTGTTATAGCCTGCTCAAGATGTGCCAGAGCTATTGAAACAGTGGAATCTCCTGTAAACGGGACTCTTCCTGTAAACATCTCATACATGGTGATACCCAAAGAATAGATATCACTCCTTGCATCGCATCTTCCGACTCTGGCCTGTTCGACGAAATATAATGCACGGAACCTATAGCATTAGCATTCAATGTCTGTTCCGATACCGCTCTTGCTATACCGAAATCCGCAACCTTTATTTTGCCTTCATCCGTTATAAGTATATTTTGAGGCTTTATATCTCTATGCACTATATGCTGTGCATGGGCCGGCTTAAGGGCCTTTGCCACCTGTATGGCAATGCTTACACCCTCTGTAATATCCAGTTTACCTTTATTTTTATATATTCTTTTCAGAGTGATACCGTCTACAAGCTCCATAACTATAAAATGATACTTTGCCTCATCCACAACATCGTAGATATTAACAATATTCTCTCCTAAAAGTCCTGCAGCCGCCTGCAGGCTTCTCTTTTAAATTTTTCTACGAACTCGGCATCCGAGCAAAATTCTTCCTTTAAAACTTTTTATTGCTACAGCTCTGCCAAAGCTTTAAATCCTTGGCTCTAAATACACTGACATGCCTCCCGAGCCTATTTTTCTATAATTTCATCATCTTCCTGCAAAACAACTGATTCAAGATTCATAATACTACCCCTCATTTATATCTATAAGCAAAATTGATATATTGTCACTTCCGCCTGATAGATTTGCCTCCTCTACTAGTCTTTTTGCACTTGACTTTTACACGGCACTTGAAGATATTATATTGAAAAATCTTCCTGTCATCCACCATATTTGTAAGTCCGTCCTGAACACAATAATACATACTCATTTCCGACAAGATCCACCTCAAAAGCTGTCTATCAGTACCCTCTTCTTCCCGCACCTACAGTCTGGTTATCTTACTCTTATTCTCTTTATATTCAGTACTCTCTCTTGTTATTTCACCTTTTGAAACAAGCATTTCCACAAGGGAATGATCCTTTGTTATCTGATGAAATACTGTTCTCATCAAGCACATAGCATCTGGAATCAGCCTACATTGAATACATGCATAGTATTATCTATAATGCTTGCCGCCACAACGGTTGTTCCCATTCCCGACAGATTGGGTTTTTACTCCCCCTCCGCAAACAGAGATTTGCATTTGCATATTCTATGGCTTCCTTGTATTGCCGTCACCGGCATTTTTATTGTATGTTCAATATATGTAAGCATATAGCCTATCAAAGACTTTGATGCATAGTCTCCGGCCTTTTCTCCTCCCATTCCGTCAGCCACAATATATAAATTCGGCAATACTCCTACCGGCGTATCACTTATATATACCGTATCCTGATTTACAAGTCTTTTTCTGTCCCTACATCGGTCAAAAGCAACCGAATACATATTACACCTCCAATTTTAGAATTCGTTTCTGATTGAATAAATCTCCTTCTTAATTGTCCACAGGCACCGTTCATATCTCTACCCATCCTCTTCTAACTGTTGCATTTTACCCTATGTTTCTCCAAGAAATCCCTAAAAGCTTTTATCTTAAGCTTGTCGGACTGTTTAAAATCTCTCTCTTTTATAGGATTTGACTGAATCAGATTGATGTGAATATTTCTTCCGTTTCAAAGTTTTACAAGATTCATCGCCTCTTTTATATTATCATTTACACCTGCCACAAGTGAATACTCATATGATACTCTTCTTCCGGTCTTTTAAAATAATAATCACAGGCTGAAATAACATCCTTTAATGCATATTTATTCGCAACAGGCATTATAGTCTTCCTTATTTCATCATTCGGCATGTAGGAAAGCGCCAGCAATACTCAGACCTTCATCTGCCAAAGCTCTTATTTTCCGGTACACACCGCAAGTTGATACGGTAGTATTTCTCTGGCTTATATTAAGCCCCATTTCACTGCTTATAATTTTTATACAAATTTCACTATATTATCATAATTGTCCATAGGCTCTCCCGAACCCATTACAACAATATTTGATATTCTCTCTCCGAGAAAGTTTTTGTATGCTGTATATCTGATCAAGCATTTTCCGAAGCCGAAAAGATTTCGTACAAGTCCAAATCAAGGTGGAAGCTAAAACTTATATCCCATTCTGCACCCCACCTGAGGATGATATACATACCGAGTTTCCATGCTCATATTTCATTCTTACACTCTCTATGATATTTCCATCCTCAAGTGCAAAAAGATATTTTTTGTGTACCGTCAAGTTTTTGACTTAAATACCTCTACAGCCTTAAGATTTGTCAGGCTTGTACTTTTCCTTCAACTTTTCTCTGAATGCCTTTGACAGGTTTGTACATTCATCAAAGGAGGATATAAGTGATTTATGCATCCACTCAAACAATTGCTTTGCCCTAAACTCAGGCTCATTCATCTCCTTTACAAATGTCTTTAATTCATCTAAATCCATTGACTTAATATCAGTCATTATCTCTCCTAAATACTGCAATAAAAAATCCGTCGCAGTTGTCTCTTCCGGGTATCAGTTTCATATACCCGTTTTTCAGTTCGCTCTCTTCAAGCATTTTTATCGTTTCTTTGTCCATTCTCTCAGTAAGATCCACAGCTTTAAAATCAGTGTGATTTTTCCAGAAACAAAAAGCATATTGTCTTCATTTTCCGCTTTATTCAGTGTACAGGTGGAAAAAATCAACTCACCGTTTTTCTTAACATACCTGGACACATTATCAAGTATCTCTTTTTGCAGATCTGAAAGTGATTTTAAGTCTTCCTCTTCAAGTCGATACTTTATATCCGGCTTTTTCCCTATAATACCTATTCCGCTGCATGGTAAATCAGCCAAAATCAAATCGGCATCACAAAATCTCTCATCAAAAATTCTTGCATCCGCAACAACCGGAATAATATTTGAAAATCCCTGTACTTTTGCATTTTCTCTTATCAATTCAACCTTATTTTCACTTACATCACAGGAATATATCTTGAACTTTTATCAGCTTATCTGCCAGTAAAAATGACTTTCCTCCCGGTGCGGCACATACATCCACACATTTTTTAATATCTCGGGCTCCAAGTACCTTTGATATCATAGATGATGATGTATCTGTGATATAGCATTTTCCGGACCTTATAACCTCAATATCATCCACTCTGTCAAATCCTGTAATATATAATATATCCGGATTAAGCCCCGGATCTTTGGGCACTTAATATTCTTAGCTTCCAGCTCTTTTATTACATCTTCAACACTTGATTTTTGAAGTATTTACTCTTACCGACAAATGCCTGTTCTTAAAGAAAGTATTCCAAAGTTTCATTGAAATACTTACTGGTATTATCTCTTACTATATTTACTGAGTTCAGGGCATTGAGTACCTGATACTTAAATCATCAAATTTCAGTTCTTCTTTTTCACTGCTTATTTTTCTGAGATATTCTGTTTACAAAGCCGTAAGTCCCTGGAATCTTCATCTTTTTACAAGATTGACCGCCTCATTTATCACTGGCTCTGTCAGAACTCTGTCCATATAAAGTATTTGATATACAGACATTCTCAGTATCTCTGATTCACAGGTTTTACACGCTTTCCGTTATTATATTTTTATATTATCATCAATCTGCAGTCTGTACTCAACCACTCCATGGACTACTTTGACTCTGTCAGCCTTTTTGATAAGTATGAGATATTTTCAAGAGCCATATCAATTACCTTATGGCTGTACTCTTTTTCAACATCTATCAATAACAGAGCTTCCAAAACCAAAAGCCCTTTATATTTGTCCATTATCAGTTCCTCTCTGCTTCACCGCCAAATAAAAGCATAAGTCTAAGCATTTGTAAGACTCCTGCATGCCACAGCAGCCACATATGTCATAGAAGCGCCGCAAAAGCACCTTCTTGCACTCTTATCTTCCTTATCAAGCAAAAATTTCGTTGTTTTCAAGCTCTATTAAAGCCCTTCTTGAAAGCATCAAACTCACAGGCAGAGTATTTAATCTGGAATATTACTGCAAGTAAAACATCGCTATACCTATCTGAATAAGTATATTTGATATATTTCCATATCCAAGTATAAAGCCTATACATATAAGAGGCCATGAAAGTCTGCTTCCAAAGTTTGCCACCGGTACAAATGCACTTCTTAAGTTTAAAGGTACATATCCGACATTATCCTGGCTATTGCATGTCCGCATTCATGTGCCGCAACTGCAATTGCCGCTACGGATGTCGATCCATGTAAATCGCTTCGCTTAAACTTACAGTCTTATCTCTCGGATCATAGTGATCTGTAAGTCTGCCTGAAACCGGTCTTACGGAAACATCGTATATTCCGTTTGCTCTTAAGATTCTCTCGGCAACTTCTCTTCCTGTAAGTCTTGACTGTGATGCCACTCTTTCATATTTTGCAAAATGTTGCCTTCATTCTCCATGAGGCAATAAGTGTTATCAGCATACCTATAATCCACAAAATATAGGTTATATCAAATCCGTAATACATAAGCTCCTCCTCTTATATCAGGTCTATTATCCCAGCTTATATCCCTGTTCTATTTTCTCTTCCCATCAGGAAGTCCTTTGCAGACATTCTTTTTACCTTCAAGCTGCAAAGATAAAACTTCCAGGATACTTTGATTACATATTATAAAAATTCTGCTGTTAAAAGCTATATATTTTGCCGTAATTTTTCACTTAAGTTTATATTTGGTAATTCAGATATATTCTCTGCCACCTCGGCTTCCCATATCTTAAGCACCTTGCTCTGATACCTTGTATATGCGCTTGGCTCACGGATTCATTCCTCTTATCAACTCTCTATCTCAACTGCACTTTTATTAAAGTCTATCTCACCCATGCTCTTTGAGATCATCTTTGCATATTCGGTAGTCGCCTCTCCTTGAGGGTGTCAGGCACATGTCTCTCAAAATTTGCTATAGTATCCACTATCGCCTCGCCGCCAAGTACCCGCCAGTTTGTCAAACAGTGAACCTCCGGTCTCCTTTTTGTCAATTTCTATTTCATATTGTTTTTAAAATATCACCTGTATCCAGACCTTCATCCATCAACATGGTTGTAATACCTGTTTTTCTCTTTTCCGTCTACAATTGACCACTGTAGGAGCGGCGCCTCTGTATTCAGGCAAGAGTGAGGCATGAATATTTATACATCCGAGTTTCGGTATATCAAGAACAGCCTTCGGTAAAAATCTTTCCATACGCCACCACCACAAAAATCGGCATTCTCAGACTTAAGTCTATCAATAAGTGCTTCATCCTTCATCTTTGAAGGTGTAAGCACCGGTATATAAGACTTAATGCCAGTTCCTTTGACAGGTGTGGGGCTTAATTCTCCCTCCTGTTTCTTTTCTTATCTTCTCTTGTGCAGCACAAAACTACCTCATGTCCTGCCTTTACAAGTGCTTTTAGCAGTTCAACCGAAAAGTCCGGCGTTCCCATAAAAACTATTTTTCATTCTTCATCTTCCTCATCTTCGTGCATTCTTTCAAGCTCTTCATTGTCTATAAGTTCGCCTTCACAAGGTCCACGTACAACTCACCTCAAGATGTCGCATTCGCGACATATAGCTCTTGCAAGTAATCCTTCTCCTTCAAGAGTATATTCATTCATATCTATATCGAATGCTTTTACCACAACATGGTTAGGTCTTTTAACCACTCCGCTCTTTCCCGGAACACTAAGACACCCCTCATATCTCTACCTGCTCACCGTCCTGTTCAGAGTATAACGGATTTATAAGTACATGTACATTTTCAGGCTCTGTCTCTATTACGACTAGCTACAGCAAAAACTCTCCTATCTGAGGTGCCGCAGAAGCCTACACCGTTAGCCTCTCTCATAGTGTCTATCATATCATCTATCAAAAGCTTTCTGTCTCCTGTCATTTACTTCTTTTACTTCTTTACATTTTTGTTTTAACACGCTGTCGCCCATTACTCGTATTGCTCTTATTGCCATTATCTCATCTCCTTAATTAAAGTCATATATCGTACTGACATTTCTGTAAGTGCCAAGACTTTCTTCTATCTTTTGTATATCTAAAAGTATATCATAATTAGCATTTTTATGTATACCAGTTTTTCTGTAATAGTCCTTGACCTTACTTACACTCGGTTCGGTAGGTCCTATTATCATTGATTTTTTAAATGCGGCTTCCGACTTTATAACTTTTACAGTCTCACTTGCACATTTATTTAATTCTTCTTCCTTAATACTGCTAAACATTACCGTAAGCATATGACAGGCAGGCGGGTATCCTCCAAGACTTCTGTAAGCTATCTCATTGTCAAAAATATCTTTTATAATCCTGTGCCGCTGCCGCCACAATTGCATAGTCTTCAGGCTTGTAAGTCTGTATAACGGCCTCTCGTCCTTTGCTCTTCCCGCTCTGCCTGCAGCCCTAGTGTCAAAAAGTTCAAATGTCCTTTGTGCGCTTTGTATAATTGCTTACATAAAGCGAGGTATCCGCGGCCATTATTCCGACCAAGGTTACATTTGAAAAGTCATGACCTTTTACTATCATCTGAGTGCCTATCAAAATATCCGCATCACCGTTTGCAAAATCTCTTATCATATCATTGGCGCTGTTCTTTTTTGAAACACTGTCGGTATCCATTCTGAGTACCTTTGCATTCGGGAATTCCGCCCTTGTCATCGCTTCAAGCTTCTGAGTTCCGGTACCGAAATTTTGGCAATATACTTTGAACCGCAGCTTGGACAGGTTTTTGGCAGGTCTATTGAATATCCGCAGTAATGACATACAAGTTTGTTATTGTTGTGTAATGTCATGGTAACATCACAGTGCTTACATTTTATAGCTTCACCGCAAGATCTACATGATACAAAGCTTGAATAACCTCTTCTGTTCATAAACAGCATAATCTGCTCATGCTTTTTTAATCTGTCCTCTATAAGAGTTCTAAGTTTTTCACTGAAAATACTTCTGTTTCCTCGCTTCAGCTCATCCCTCATATCAACTATACTTACCTTCGGCAAAGATGTATTCTTAGCTCTCATTTTTAATTCCAAAAGCTTTATCTCTTTTTCCATTGCCCTGTTATATGTCTCCGGTGTTGGAGTCGCCGATGCCAAAACCAGGGATGCATCGGTGATTTCGAAAGCTTTTGTGCCACATCTCTTACATTGAATGTAGGTACATTCTCATTTTTATAGGCCGAATCATGCTCCTCATCTATTACTATAAGTCCCAGATTTTTTACCGGTGCAAATATTGCAGACCTTGGTCCTATTATTACATCCGCATCATCGTTTTTTATTCTTTCAAACTGATAGAATTTTTCATTCTTTGAAAGTTTGGAATTTATAATTGCAACTCTATCGCCGAAATGCTCCGCCATCCTAAGCACTGTCTGATATGTCAATGATATCTCCGGTATAAGAACTATTGCCTTATATCCTTTTGATATTACATACTTTATCATATTTATAAAAACCAAAGTCTTTCCGCCACCGGTAATACCGTGTAAAAGATAGGGTATTCCTGCTGCAAATTTCAAAGTCTGATTTAAAAGTATTTACAGCATCTTCCTGCTCGACATTTAAAGTATACTCCTTGGGCTTTATTACTTCATTAAAGTCCTCTATTCCCAGAGAACGAAGTATGGGCAAGAGTGGATTTACATTTCTTTTCTTTGAACCTATTACAATATAGCCTTCCTCCGCCATTTTCTTTAATGTAGTGGAATTTACTTTAAGCTCTTTTAGTTATAAAGCTTTGTGACAGGCTTGTTTTTGTTTTCAGTTCTTTTTAAAACTCTTGCCTGTGCTGTTTTTCTTGACTTTATAAGTTCTTCTGTTTTTATCAAGAGCCTCTGCATCAATATTTAAGAAAATCTCATTGCTTACTCTTTCCTCCGCCTCCGACTTTACAGGCATCACCGTTGCTATTGCCTTATCAAAGCTTACACCATATCTGTGTTTTTATCCATATGGCAGGCTTAAGAGATTTTCATCAGTACTAAGTTCTCTTTCAGGTATTGAAAGTATGGATTTTAATTTTGAAGTATCTACATTTGTACTTTCTCTTATATCAATTACATAGCCTTTTTACTGTTTTTCCGAATTCAATCAAAACAGGACAGCCCGGAATTATATTATCCCTCAAGTTTTCGGGATAATATATGTAAATGGTCTGTCCACATTTGTATTTGCTATTATTATATCAGCGAATAAATCTTTCATAATTTTTATTTTATCTACGACATCAAAAGTCTCATACTGTTTGAGCCCTTAAGCAAACATACGTCTCCCGCCTTGAGATATCCGGACATAAATTTCTCCAGACTCTCATTATCTTCAAAAGCTCTTTGTATATATATCTTATTGATATCTTTTATAATTTCCCTTTGCCAATTCTCCCACAGTAAATACAGCATCGAGTTTCACATTCTCATTGATAAAATCCCCGATTTCTTTTGTGAAGTATTTTTCTCATCAGTCCCCAGTTCCTTCATATCAGCCAATATTGCAATTTTTTCTTTCGGCATCAAAATCTTTAAGTATTGAAATAGAAGCCTTCATAGAATCCGGTGAGGCATTATAGGTATCATCTATAACAGTCAGCTCTTTTAATTTTATCAGCTCCTGTCTGTGAGAAAATCCCTCAAATTCCTCTAAATGTTTTTGCCGCAGATTCTACCGAAAGATTGTAATGATCAGCTACTGCAATTGCCACCAAAGCATTTGAAATCTGATGTTCACCGAAAACATTCAAATGAACTCTTACCTTCTTTCCTCCTATATGAGCTGTGAACTCAGGCATTGCATTATTAAACACTATATCGGTTGCATAGTAATCACATGAAGTATTTTCCCTTTGCGCTGAAATACTCTATATACTATACCCTTTTTCTTTAGGCGGATCAAAAAGCAAATCATTATCGGCATTTAAAAATACCACACTGCCCTCTTTTCATACCGTCCATTATATGGAACTTCTCGGATCTTATATTTTTCTCTTGTATGCAAATTTTCAATATATGCCGTACCTATATTGGTAACCAGAGCGCAGTCACAGTTTACTATTTTTGCAATTCTCCATCTCTCCGAACTGACTCATACCAAGTTCTATTACGCCAATTTCTTCGTCATTTATTCTGCTTAAAAGTAATCGGTACACCCACTTGCGAGTTGAAATTATTAGGTGTCTTAAAAAAACTTTCAAATCCGAAAGAGCAAGTGCCACCATTTCTCTTGTTGTAGTCTTACCTACGCTTCCTGTAACTCCGACCAAAGGCAATGTCAACTTACTTCTGATATACTTCCCAAGCTTTTGAAGTGCTTCTGTAGTATCATTTTTACAAAGTACTATATTAAAATCATCTTTAAGAAAAATATCTTTTCTTGAACTTATCGCCACTCTGCAGCCCATATCATATACCGACTCCAAAAATTTATGAGCATCATTTTTCTCCGACAAGCGGAACAAAAAGACTGTCTTTATCAGCCTGCCTTGAGTCAATAACTATATTTGAAAACACGGCATTCTCATTTCCCGATATGATTTTCTCCGCCTGTGGCAAATGCAAGCTCATTTATTGTTGTATCATTCATCTTTTATCTTCTCCAAGCACTCATCCACCACTTCTCTGTCTAAGAAGTGAGTTCTGACTCTGTTTATTTCCTGATAGTCCTCATGTCCTTTTCCGATTATAGCGATAGAGATCACCCTGCTTTTGCATTTTCTATAGAATAATAAATAGCCTCTCTTCTGTCAGGAATTGTAATATAATCACCACCTGTAGGCTTCAGTTTTGATATTATATCTGCGATTATGTCCTCTGTTTTTCATATCTGGAGTTATCAGCAGTCACTATTGAAAAATCAGCCAGTTTTCCACAGATTTCTCCCATTGAATATCTCTTCTGTCCTTTTGATCTGTTACCACCTCGAACCGAATACTCATTACAAGTCTCTTCGGATTATAATGTCTCAAAGTATATATAAGGCTTTCAGTACTGATTGCATTATGTGCATAGTCAATTACCACATTAAATTCATGTGAGCATGCTACTTCCATTCTTCCGTTCACTCTCGTATTCTTTAGTGCCGTCTTTAAATCATCAGCTTTTACTCCTGAAATGACAGCCGCAGCAAGCGCAGCCAATGCATTATATACATTAAATTCTCCCGGAATTCCTATATAAATATCTGAGACGTGTTTCAGCTACATTATATTTTTCTCTGACAGCATTTGAACAGCATATATCTATCTTTGTACCTAAGAAATCCTTATTTGATATATATTCAATATTTTTTGCTTCAAAAATCTCCACCTTTTCCAAATGTATACTTTTCTACCGATGTAGACTGATTTTAAAAACAAAATCAGAATGTTCATCTTCTATATTTACAATTGTTTCTATCACACTGTGTAAAGAAAAGTGATTTATACATCAAATACTCATCAAAAATCTTTTATGTCTGTCAGGCCCGATATGATCATGTGAAATATTTGTAAATATTCCGGTGTCAAAGCGGATACCTTCCGTTCTTTCATCTTTACCGCCTGTGAAGAAACTTCCATCACAACATATTCACAGCCTGCGTCAAGACACTCTTTAAAAAGTTTTTATGCAGCTCATATGACTCAGGTGTAGTATTTAATGTAGGTCTGTGTATATTTCCTATGGTAATTCCGTTTGTACCTATAAGTCCCACCTTGGCATTTTGCTCAAGAAGGTTCTTTAACATATGAGATGAAGTTGTCTTTCCCTTTGTACCGGTAATACCTATAATCTTCATTTTTTCAGCCGGATGTGAGAAAAATGCGGCTGAAAGTCTTGCAAGTGCCACTCTGGTATCTGCCACCTTTATAACACATACATCATCGTCTTTTTACATCTCTTTTCTACCACTATCGCCTTTTGCACCTTGCTTTACTATCTCATCAATCACATCATGAGTATCAAATCTTGCACCTTTTATACATACAAAGATACAGTCCTTCACTATTTTCTTTGTATTAAATACCAAATCGGAAAAATCGTCATGTAATTCTCCCGATATTATCTCCATATCAAGTCCCTTGGCATTTTCAATCAGTTTCATCTTTTCTCCCTTTTACAGATGTTTACTTTAAGGTATTTTTAGAACAATCCCACTATATTTCCGTTATCATCCACATCTACAGCTTCTGCAGCAGGGACCTTCGGAAGTCCCGGCATGGTCATAATATTTCCTGTTATTGCAACCACAAAACCTGCTCCGGCATTCACATATACTTCCCTTACATTTATCTCAAAGTCCTCAGGTCTTCCAAGTTTCTTAGGATCATCTGAAAGTGAATACTGATTCTTTGCCACACATATCGGCAATTTATCAAATCCAAGTGCTTTTGCCCTATCAAGAGCCTTCTTTGCTGCAGGTGAATACACTACATTCTTTGCTCCGTATATTTTTGTTGCAATAGTATAAAAAGCTTTATCTTCAAGACTCATATCATCAGGATAAAGCAAAGTAAACTCGCTCTTTTTTGTTTTCAAGTGTATAAAGAATCTTTTGGGCCAACTCTACTCCGCCCTTTCCGCCTTCTTCCCATACCTTTGAAACGGCAAACTCGCAATTTCTGCTTTCACAAAAATCTCTTATAAAGTCAACTTCAGCCTTTGTATCACTGACAAAATTATTTTAGTAACTTACTACAGGAACTCCGAAAAGTTTTTATATTTTTCAATATGCTTTTTCAAGATTTACTATACCTAAGAGCTTCAAGATTTTTCATTTGATAAATCTTCCTTTGCCACTCCACCGTTATATTTTGAGCGCTCTTACAGTAGCTACTATTACCACACAATCAGGAGCAATTCCGGCCTTTCTGCATTTTATATCAAAGAACTTCTCCGCTCCGAGATCACATCCGAATCTGGCCTCTGTAAGTGCTATATCGGCCATTCCCTATTGCAAATCTTTGTAGCTCTAGTGAATTACATCCATGTGCTATATTTGCAAAAAGGTCCGCCATGAACAAGTGCAAGTGAATGATTAAGAGTCTGTACGATATTCGGTTTTATTGCATCTTTTAAAAGCGCCGCCATAGCTCCACAGCTTTTTAAATCTTTGGCAAATACAGGCTCTCCTTTAAAATTGTATGCCACTATAATATTTGAAAGTCTTTCCTTCCAAATCGCCATATCCTTTGACAAACATAGAATTGCCATTATCTCAGATGCCACCGAAATTACAAAATGATCTTCTCTTACAACTCCGTCGGTCTTATTTCCCAGACCTACTGACTATGTTTCTAAGTACTCTGTCATTCATATCTATGCATCTTTTTATGAATGATTGCTCCTGTATCTATTCCAAGTGCATTTCCTGCTGAATATGATTGTCCAACATAGCAGCCAGAAGATTGTTTGCAGATGTAATGGCATGAAAATCTCCTGTAAAAATGAAGATTTAACTCATCCATAGGTACCACTCCTGCGCATATCCGCCTCCGCAGCTCCGCCTTTACACCGAAACATGGTCCGAGAGAAAGGCTCTTAAGCGCTATTACTGCACTCTTTCCCATCTCTTTAAATGCCTGTCCAAGACCCTACAAGAGTTGTAGTCTTGCCCTCTCCTGCAGGAGTAGGATTTATTGCTGTTACAAGCACAAGCTTACCTCTATCTTCATGAGCTTTTAAAAATCTCTTCGCTAAGCTTTTGCCTTGTACTTTCCTGACATTTCCAAGTCATCAGCATCTATCCCGTATTCTTTTTGCCACTTCAGCAATATTTTTTCATTTCTATGCTTCTTGCAATCTCGATATCGCCAGCATATATCCTCCTAAAGATAAGTTCCCTGATATTTATAAAAATGTCCAAGAACTCGTCCATATTCATCAATATTTCTCTTTTCTTTGTTCCGGCTTCACCACCTACAACCCCGCACATTTGCAAGCTGATCCATTATTCTTGCGGCTCTGTTAAAGCCTATTTTTGAAGTTTCTTTGAAGATTACCTATAGAAGATTTGTCCTTTTCTATTATATATCTTCCTGCAGCCTCAAACAGCTCATCTCTTTCAGAAATATCACTTCCGGCACTTGCCGCATTCTGTGTCTCTTCAATCTGTTTGATTGTATTCTCATCATATGCCGCCTGCATTCCTTGATTTTTATGAAATCAACTACTGCAGACACTCTCTTCATCGGATACAAACGCACCCTGTACTCTCATAGGTGTTGACGAACCATATGGTGCAAACAGCATATCACCCTTTCCAAGAAGCTTTTCGGCACCGTTACTGTCCAGTATGGTTCTGGAGTCTGTACCTGAAGATACGGCAAAGGCAATTCTTGAAGGTATATTGGCCCTTATGTATACCTGTAATGACATTTACGCTTGGTCTTTTGTGTAGCTATAACGAGGTGAATTCCATGCTTCTGTGCAAGCTGTGCGTCTACTATTGGCATCTTCAACCTCATTGTTTGCAACCATCATAAGATCTGCCAACTCGTCTATAATTATAACTATCTTTCGGCAATTTTCCTCAGGCAAGCCTTCAATATTGCCTCTTCTCCTGCCTCTTCCTATTCTCTTATTATATGCTGCAAGATCCCTTGCACACCTGTAGCCGCAAACTTCTTATGCTCTCTCACCCATCTCGGCAACAGCCCAGTTGAGGCCGAAGCCGCCTTCTTTAGGGCTCTCGTTACTACAGGTATCAAAAGAGAGGTAGTGCCGTTATATACCGGAAAGCTCTACAACCTTAGGGTCCACCACTGATAAGTTTTACATCTTCAGGTGAATACTTGTATATAATACTCATTATCAAAGTATTGATACATACCGATTTTTCTGAGCCGGTAGCACCTGCAATAAGTTACATGAGGCATTTTGCAATATCCGAAACTATTACTTTACCCGAAATATCCTTTACCTACCGCAAATCCGATACTTTCATTTCCGTTTTTAAAAAGCTCTGCTCTCAAAAAGATCTCTTAGCACCGTCTGTTTTGCTTATCTGGCTACCTCTATACCCATGGCGGATTTGCCCTCAGTAGGTAGGTGCCTCAATTCTTATACACTTGCCGCCAAAGCAAGTTTAATATCATTTGCAAGTGAGAGTACTTTTGATACCTTTTACACCCTGCTCAGGCTTTTAACTCATAAAGTGTTACAGAAGGCCCCTACACTTATATCTTCCACTGTTACATTTACATCAAAGCTTGTTAATGTCTCCTGCAATGTAATTGCAGTATCTATATTCATCTGTCCGATACTGCCTCTCCCGCTTCAGTATTCTTATTTAGCATAAAAATGTACCCGGATATGTATAAGGTCTTTGAACTTTCTTGGCAATTTCATTTTCTTATCTTTTACCCTGTGAGAGTTTGCTCTTTGCTCCTCCATCTTCTTTTGTAATGCCGAGGTGTCTGAAACTATAACTTTTTCCACCTGCAGTTACCAAAGGTTCTCCACTGTCATTACTTTCACCAGAGTGTTTCATTTCTATTCTCGGGAGTGAACTCTTCTTTTTACAGTATTCATTATTTTCACAGGCTCATTTTTGCCCTGCCCTTTGTTATATGTGTAAACATCATTATAAGAATTATCTGTGTAATCCGCTATAGGCTCATCATATGTCGTCATGCTTTTTATAAACTCAATACTGCTTTCAGAGTTTTCCGCTTTTCCGTCTCCAATTGATAAACTGTTTGCATCATCACATATATCTGAAGTCTTCATGTGATCGTCATCTGTGATTCTGATAGTTGACACCGCTGCTCATAGATATCTATTTCATCTTTTCTTGCCAGTATCTCATTGGCTCTTCTCAATGTCTCTTCATCAATATCATTTTTCAAACTTTGACTCTTCTTTTCCTCTGTTTATATTTCCGATAGAAGGTATCAGGTCTTTTGTATTTACAATGATTGACGACTGTGTATTGGATTTTTCGGCTCATAACTTGCCCTCGTATTTACTGTTAATTGCAATGTCGTTTGAAGCACCTACATCCGAAACGTCAAAGTTTTTCATCATAGCACTCAGATCCTCCTATCGGCTCATGCATTTGCACTTTGCAGTTGGAAGATCCACACATGCTTCTCTTCTTTGAAAAATCCTATAGCACCGAGATTAATATTTCCCTATTCGGGCGGTAATTATATCCTAAAAAGTTCTTCAATATACCCTTCACTTTTATTTTTCAAGGTCAAGTTCTTCAAATCCTCCTCATACTCAGGATCTTCTTCATATTCGAATTCTTCAACAGCCTGCTGTTCTCTTCTTTTGTTTTTCTTTGCTCCATTACCCTTTGCCATATCTGTCTTAGCTTTTGATATGGTCATCTGTCCTCGGGTTTTTATTAGTGGAAACAAATGATTTTTCCGGTTAATATTACGATTGATATTATAAGTACGGCAATAAAGAAGATAATAGCGCCGATTTTTCCAAGTACGGATGATATAAGAAGTCCTAATCCTCCGCCGATAAATCCGCCATACCATCCTTCAGTGTAAAATCTCACAAGTCCGAATTCTTTAAGATTTGGAATTCCGAAAAGTGATATAAGTGCATCAACAGCAAGCACGGCCATCAAAACCACCCTGCAAATTTAATTTCTTTGCAAGACTTGATCCGATATTTTTGACAGTAAAAATGCTCCACCCTATAAATACAAACATAGGCACTGCAAATCCCCAGTATGCCGAATATTCCTAACTGAAATACTCTAAGATATTTCCCCACTACTCCCATAAGCCCGAAATGACTTAAAAAGTACCATGATATACAAACCAGTGTGCAATCATTAGAATTTTCCGAATTAAGCGAAATCCAACTGCTCCATTATTATCTATCTTAGCCCTGCTGCGGCTACTTGTTTTTACCTGTGTTGTTTGTTTTCGACCTGCCACTTCAATTCTCCACTTCCATAAAGTCTACATCTAAGTATACCTAATATGGAAATCATTTGCAATATTTTTGCATTATTTATCTTCTATTACTATACCTATATCCATATTTACAAGTTCACCTATATGTTTTGAAGCTTCATCTCGTAATAAGACCTTTCTTTAGCCTATACTTACCGTAATATCCGAGTTCACACATATATCCGCCTCCCCGTATCACCGTTCATTCGAGTTTATATCGGCACTCACCACACTTGCATTTGAATCATTTATTGCTTTTATAAGCGAATATACCGGTTCTTTTACCTCACCGCTCAAAACCTGTACCGTATATACAGTCAAGAATATAATCATATGAATTAAATTTTTCAAGCAAAGCAGCATAGTCCATACTTTCATCCAAAACAGTGTACTTTATACCGTTATGCTTACAAATATCGAAAATAATACTGCCCTGTCCTCCGAGAACTTATCCTTTATCAAGAGTATCTCCACATCTATTTCTTCCGTATTCAACAACTAGCAACCACATATCCGTCACCTGCATTATTTCCGCTTCCGGCAACAACAAGTACCTTATCACCTATATTCCAGTCACCCACATAAAATATGGCTTTCACCTGTCTCTGTACATAAGTTCTTTGCTCTCTACAAAATTCGCAATTGTAGCTAGCTGTCAGCATCTCTCATCTCTTTACAGACAGCACTTTTGCTCAAAAGAATCAAAGAATTTTTTACAAGTTTTTCTGTAATCTCTCTCCTTTATTTCCATCTCCCTTGGCACTATAAGTTCAAACTCCACGCCCATTTCCACAACTCTTGTGTCAAGTGTTTCAAAACCGTTTTTCTGTAAAAATCCAGTCTTTTCTTTCTCTGTTTAAAATTATCGCTTTTTCTTCAACCGGTTCTATCGCCAGCTGAAAGCCTCGGATGCATCTTCTTGTACTCACGCAATATTTTACTCCGTATCCGTCTGTTCTCAATGAATTTTCTATGCATAGAAAAATATATGAAAGCTCATCCCCACCAATGTATGTATAAACCCCTAGCCATTTATCATCATCATAAATTGACAAAAACTCCACACCTCTGTCATTGCTGACCAACACCATGATATAAAAAGGTATTCTCTCTTCAAAAGGGAAGGCATCAGCAAAGTTGTTTTATTTCTTCCAAGTTTTTGTATTCTCATCTATTATTTCAAATCTGATCATTATTCTCCTATCCGAAAACATGGCTTTTATCTCGCTACCATATCTTTTCTTTATTACTCCACTGTACCGACATAATGAGTCGTAAATGTTTCATTTAAGAATTTTAATTCAATCTTTCGAAACTATAGATATAAAATGCTATTTTGTTTGACATTTTTGATAAATAGGTATAAAATCGTTTCTTTGTTAAAACTCAAGACTGATTGCTCAGTCTGTTTTGGGAGGTATTTAAAATGTTAAAATTGAAAATTATTTTCAATCGCTGCAATAGCTTTATGTCTTGCTTTCACTGCTTGTGGTTCAAGCTCACAAAAGGCTGATGCTTCATCTGCTGTAGAGTCAGCTGCAAACGAAGTTTCTTCAGCTATGGAACTCGTGCAGCTCCAGAGGCTTCTTCAGGTGTTGAGGCAGGTAAGGCTGATGCTTCTTCAGCTATCGAGTCTGCAAACAGCGAGGCTCTTCAGCTTTTAGAGTCAGGTTTGTCAGAAGCTGCTTCAGCTTTGGAGTCTGCAGGTGTTGATGTTTCAAGCATTAAATGACGCTGCAAACGAG
>BNJS01003592.1_pt1 | contig 36128 bp, 53 predicted proteins | sample 8540461 | NCBI WGS metagenome assembly BNJS01 (sample SAMD00202454, study PRJDB9452) | human saliva metagenome | isolation source: human saliva | place: Japan
GCGAGCTGCGGGAGTCGTGAACCAGGTAGATGCCGCCCAGCGCCAATGCGGCGACAAGCTGTCCGCCGCGGCCGAACCGTTGCGACATGACAGAACCACGACGCTGACGGCGGCGCCCCAGGTCGAGTTTCCACGGGCTGTCCGAGGTCTGCAGGAGGTGGAGGTTGCCCAGGATGGCGCCGGTGCCGAAGGCGATGACGGCGCCTTCCAGCCCGAGCCGCCCGCGGCCCGCACGAGGCGGCGACGGAGGCGGCAGGGCTCGCGTGCCAGGAGCAGCTGTGTCGCTGATTGGCGGCGATGATGGTGAAGTCCTCGTAAGCGGCGAGGGACAGCGCCCATCCGGCCGCCGTGCGAGCAGGGCGAGGATGAGCAGGAGGGCTGAACCGTCGCGATGTGCGCACGGCCGACCAGGTGATGGGAAGAGACGCCAGGGCGACGCAGTCGCTGATGAAGATCCCGCCGGTGATCTCGGTGCGCCAGCCCACCAGGACGAGCAGGACTGCCGCGAACCAGGGCTCCCAGACCCAGCGGGCCGGGGCCTCGGAGGTTGCATCGCCCCCCGTGTCCGCAGACCCCGCGGTGCGCGCCCGCAGGTCCTCGTCCAGGAGTCGCGGCGGTGCTGCACTGATCGCCGACGCGGCGGCCACCGCTGTGATGCCCTGGAGGGCGAGGCGACGCCTCCCATCACGTCAGCGGCGCGGACGGCGGCCCGGACGGCGGAGCCCCCGAAGCCGCTCGCCGAAGCTCGATGGCGCTGACGACGCGGCGCCTGCACTCCCTGCCGGCTCCAGCGGCGCGGGCAACGCCACCAACGCCGCCGTAACGCCGCCAACGCCACCAACGCCCCCGCCGGTTCCGGTGGCGCTGGCAACGCTGTCGAACCGCCGGCGGTGCCGATCCTTCTGACTCGCCTGCCGCCGCTCGTGGTCTGTCAGCGGCTGCCGGCGCCCCTGGGACCGCCGCCGACCGCCCTGCCGACGCTCCTGACGCCCCTGACGCCACTGATGCCGCTGACGCCGCTTTGCGGCGGCGCCGAAGCCTTCAGCGCCCGCGCGTCCGCAGCGGTAAAGTTGATGCCGGTGATGCCGGCAACATCCATCTCGGGCGCCGTGGCTGGCATGACCGGCTGTCCGACGAGTCGCCGTGGGCGAGGCCGAGGCCGGCGGGTTCAGCTTTGCTCTGCAGAACAGGGCCGTCAGCGACGCTGAGAACCCCTCCCACGACTCCGCCGATGAGGGTGTGAAAAGCGTGCGCGACGTCCCGATGGCGAGGTCGGCAGCAGGCGGGTCGATGTCGGTCAGGTCAGGTGACCTCTTCCTTCTGGATGGACCTGGTGCTGATCTCGCCGCGTAGGCCTTGATCTCCCCTGAGCGATGGCCTGGGCGTCCTGCGGCGAGGACGCCCGCGCGGTGACGTCGATGATAGAGGCTGTTCGTCGGGTTCGACAGCTTGACGGCGCCGGCGACCTTAGCTCCGGTCCACGCCGGTGGAGGACGAGACCTGTCCACGACGGACTGGGACGTGCCGATCTCCACGAGCGTGGGCATGATGTTCGTGATCACTGAGGAGGCCGAGGAGACCGGTGGGTCCCGTCCCCGCCGTCGGCTGCCGAAGGCGCCTTCGTGCGAGGGAGTAGACCGCGGGCTGGAGCAGCGCAACGGCGAGTCCGATGATGGCGCCCAGGACGATGTGCGCCAGCGCAAGCGGTGCGTGTCGGCGCAGCGCACTCACTGATCGATCAGGCTCCATTGTGTCTCCTCGCCTTCGGCTGTCTCGCGTCCCGAGGACCATCGCGACCTCGCGACCAGCTACCCGCGAGTACCTGGAGTAAATGGCCATCGCGAGGAGGGCGGGTCGTAGCTGTCTCGATGGTGGGCAGTCGCCCGGGACGAATAAGAGGCTACTCGACGACGTCGTCATCGACCCAGTCCAGGGTACTGCGTCGCAGCCTTCCTCCAGTTGCGGAATAGACGCTCCTTTCGGCGGCGTCCATGGCGGGATCCCAGCGGCGGCCCTCCGCCCAGTTGGCGACGACGTCGCCTATGCCCGACCAGAAGCCGACTGCGATGCTGGCGGCATAGGCGGCGCCGAGCGCTGTGGTCTCGGCGCCTTTCGGCGCACCACCGGTACACCGACCTGATCGGCCTGGAACCGCATGAGCAGTTCGTCACGGGTCATGCCCCATCGACCTTCAGCTCCTGGAGGGTCGTGCCGGAGGCCTCGGCGTCCCGATTCATCGCCTCGAGCACCTCGCGGGTCTGGAAGGCGGTCGCCTCCTCCACGGCGCGAGCGAGGTGCCTGTTGACGTAGCGGGTCAGGCCCACCAGGCGCCGCGCGCATCGGGGCGCCAGTGCGGGGCGAAGAGCCCTGAGAAGGCGGCACGAAGCAGGCCGCCGTTGTCGTCCACCGATCGGGCCAGCGCTTCGATGTCCCGGGAGGGTGATGATGCTCCAGGTTGTCGCAGCAGCTACTGCACCAGTGACCCGGCGACTGCGATCGACCCCTCCAGGGCGTAGACGGGCAGGTTCGTCCTCGATCTGCAGCACACGGTCGTCAGCAGGCGTGCCGCTGACAGGCACCGGGTGGCGCTGGTATTCGCGAGCATGAAGCAGCCGGTGCCGTAGGTGCTCTTGGCCTGCCCCACCCCGAAGCGACGCCTGGCCGAAGGTCGCCGCCCGCTGATCGCCCAGGATTCCGGCGATGCGGGGCAGTCGATGAGCAGGCCGTTCTATGCCCGCCCAGCCCGAATATCCCTGACGTTTGCTCGGGCATCGCTGGTCGGCGCGTAGGCGATGCCCGCGTCCGCGCAGATCTCAGGGTTCCAACCAGGGTGTCGATGTTCATCAGCATGGTGCGCGAGGCGTTGGTGACGTCCGTGGCGTGCACGCCGCCGGTCGCTCCGCCGGTCAGGTCTCCACAGCACCCAGCTGTCCATGGTGCCCATGAGGAGCTCGCCGGCCTCGGCGCGCTCGCGGGCCCCTTCACGTTCTCCAGCACCCAGGCGACCTTTCGGGCCGGCGGGTAGGTGGCTGCGGGCCCAGCGCCCACGCGATCCTTGTAACGGTCGTAGTCGGGGAGCCGTGCGGGTTCCGGGGCGGCGGCTGCTAGCGGTCTGCAGATCTTCTGCGTGTGTCCTGCCACACGATGACGTGCAGACGGGCTCGCCGGTGGTCCTGTCCCAGACGACAGCGCTCTCGCGCTGGTTGGTGATTCCCACAGAGGCGATCTCGTGGCGGTTGACCTCGGCCTTCGACAGGACGCCGGGCCACGACCGAGCTGCACATTGGCCCAGATCTCCGCGGCATCGTGCTCGACCCAGCCGGCTCGCGGAAGGATCTGGGCGTGCTCGGGCGACGGCGACGATCTCGCCGTCGGGTTGAACAGGATGGCGCGCGACGAGTCGCGCCCTGATCGATGGCCAGCGACGTACTTCTGTCGGTCTTCATGCCGGTCACGGGTGTCCTTTTCGCGTCGTTGCGGCGACTGGCATGCGACTCAGCGAGCTGCGCGGCGCGGGAAGCGTCGGACGGGCGCGTGTGCCCGCGGACTCGCGCGGGCCGCCAGGACGGAGGCGATCAGATCGCGCGGGTCAGGCGGGCGGCGGCCTCGGCGTCGGAGGTGTCCTCCTCGGCCGCGGCGATCTGGGCGACGCGCTCGGCGTAGGCCGCCCGCTCGGTCTCGACCTCCGCGGCCGACCAGCCCAGCAGCGGCGCCATCACCTCCAGGACCTCGGCGGCGGCCCCCAGGCCTGGGTCGCGGTGCTCGATGTCCAGGCGCACGCGCCGCAGCAGGACGTCGTCGAGGTGGGCGGCACCCTCGTGGTGACGGCCCAGGCGACCTCGGCGCGCGCAGGAAGGCGGGCGCCTCGCCCAGCGGCCGCCCCAGGGAGTCGTCGTCGATGGAGTCCAGCAGCGCCGGGGAGCTCGTCGCCCGTAGCGGTCCACAGCAGGTGGGTGACCCGCGCCAGGGTCCAGCCGCGCTCGCGGGCGATGGCGCGCGCCTCGTGCGGCCAGGGCGCGGTATCCGGCGGCTCCCACCAGAGGCAAGGCGCGCCGTCGCGCTGGGGTGGGCGCGGGCCGAGGCCTCGCCCAGGGCGTGGTCGACGGCGTCGGCGGCCATGCGACGCGGTAGGTCGTCAGCTTGCCCCGGCGATCGCCGTCAGCCCGGGCGCCACGCGCGTGACCGTGTGCCTCGCGGGAGACTCGTGCTGGCCGCCAGTCGGTTGTCCGCGCCGGGCTTGAGTCGGGCTGGAGCAGCGGGCGCAGCCCCGCGTAGACGCCGATGATGTCATCGCGACTCAGGGGTCGGGACAGCACCTCGTTGGCGTGCTGGAGGATGTAGTCGATGTCCGCGGCCGGGCCACCGGTTTGGCGACATCCTCGGTCCACGGGTGTCGGTGGTGCCGATGACCCAGTAGCGCGCCACGGATGATGAACAGGACGGACTCTCGGTGCGCAGGAAGATCCCGGTCTCGGCGTCGATGGCCGCCTTGGGGACGACGATGTGGACGCCTTGGAGGCGAGCACCTTCAGGCCTCCCGCGCGTCGGTGGCCAGGTTCTGGGTGCCTCGGTCCACACGCCGGTGGCGTTGATCGTACGGCGGCGCGTGATCCCGCGAGCGGCCCCGGTCTCCAGGTCGGTGACGGCTGCGCCGGTGACCGTTCCGCGCGCGTCCTTCAGGAAGCCGGTCACCCGTGCGCGGCTGGCTGCGAGCGCGCGCCCAGGCCCACGGCGGTGCGTGATGAGGTCGATGACGAGGCGGGCGTCGTCCACGCTGGGCGTCGTAGCGGATCGCCCCGATGAGCCTGGAGGGATCGAGGCCGGGGGCGAGTGCGCGCGCGCCCTGCGGCCCAGGTGCTTCTGGATCGGGACGGTGTGGTGCCCGCGGGCTCCGGCCAGCGCTAGGGCGTCGCAGACGCCCACGCCGACCGCCGAGTAGGAGCGCTCGTAGTGGTGCGTGAGCGGCCATAGGAAGGGCTGGGCCTTGACCAGGTGCGGGGCGATGGTCCTGAGCAGGCGACCGCGCTCTGCCCAGGGCCCCGCGGACCAGGGGGAGGCCTGAGCTGGTAGAGGTAGCGCAGCCGCCGTGACGAGCTTGAGGACCACGAGGAGTTCCCGAGGCCCAGTCGCCCATCTCCACCACGCCGGTGCGCAGACCCGGGAGGCCGCGTCCAGGGCGATGCCGGCGCTGGTGATCCCTCCGCCGACGACGAGGACGTCGGGAGTCCCTCCTCGCGGCTCATCTTCCTTCAGCGCGGCCGCGCGCTGCTCGCGCGCGTCAGCGCGTCAGGCGCGTACAGGACAGTGGCCTCCGGGGCGGTCGGCACGTGCATGCGCGGGCCCTGGTCGAACGGGGCAAGGTTCCTCAACCCAGGATCGCCGCTTCATGAGATGATGGGCAAGCTGAATGCACGAATGTGCATCCATGAGCCGGCAGGGAGTGGATGATGCGCACCATGCAGTCGCCCCTGTCGGCCCAGTCGGCTCAGTCTGCCCTGCGTCGGCCCAATCAGTCCCCCGGGGCGCCAGCTCTCGGGCGGGACGCGCGCCGCCGGCCCTGGACGGCGCACGCCGCGGGCGCGCAGGGCTCAGCGCGGCGCCGCCCCCGTGCCGGAGCGCGTGACCGCCGAGGACCGGCGAGTCTTCGAGGCCGCCTCCATGTACTACGCCCAGGCCGAGACCATGGAGGTCATCGCCCGCCATCTGGGCTGCTTTCGCGCTCAACGGTCTCGCGCCTGCCTCGCCCGGCACGGCGTGAGGGCGTGGTGCGGATAGAACTGTCCGTCCCGGCGGGACGGGCGGTCTCGCAGCGCGCTTCGGGACCGAATTGGCGTGCGGCGCACATCGCGCCCGTGCGCGAGGGGACCACCGATATCCATCGTCTCCAGCAGGTCGCCGCCGTCGCCGCCTCCCGCTCTTCGCCGAGCTCGTCGGCGAGCTGTGCAGACCGCCGCGGGCGGCGGGGAGCCGAGGGGCCGGCAGTGGGCGGGGTCGTCGTCGGCGCGGCTTGGGGGACGACCATCGAGCGAGGTAGGCGGCGGCGCTGCCGGCCAGGCGCGTCCCCGGTCTGACGATCGTTCAGCTCAACGGCGCCCCGACCCCGTGCACGAGGGTCCCTCGGCCGGACAGATGCTGTCCTGATGGGAGAGTCTCTAGGGGCGCGCACGATCGGTTTCCCGGTGCCGGCCTTCTTCGACCGCCGCCACCCGTCGGGCCATGTGGCGAGCGCTCGATCAGCGCGTCCCGTCAGTGTGCAGCCGCGGCGCGCCTGGCCGTCTTCGGCGTGGGCACCGCTGGAAACCGGCACCGGCGCCCCCTGCCCAGCCAGGTTCTACGCCGGCGGGCATCTCACCCGTTCCGATCTCGCCACTGCTCGGCGCGAGGGCGTCGTCGGCGACGTCTCGCACCGTAGCTCTGCGAGGACGGCACCTGAGTGACATCGACCTCAATGTTGCGTCACCGGCCCGACTGCGCCCGTCCGGTCTGGCGGGCATTCCGCGCAGACTGTGCGTCGTGGCCGGTACCGGGAAGGCCGGCGCCTGCTTTGCGGCGCTGCGCGCCCGTGTGCCACCGACCTCATTAGTCGACGACGCCACCGCTCGCGCGGTGCTGTCTCCTCAGCCAGCGGAAGGAGACCGCGAGCGCCACGCATCCCGTCGATCGACGCGCGCCGGCCCCGGATCCTGAGATCAGAGGCTACCGCGCGGACTGCGCTCACAGGCGGCAGGGCCTTCGGGCGGCCCGCCGTCGGGGCCGGGCAACTAACGACGTCCGGGCCTCCGAGCCCTCCGGGGCCTGCATCCTCCGCTGCTCCTGGCGCATCGGTCCCTGCGCGCTGCCCCGGGCCCGCGGACGCCCGGGCCATCGCCGAGCTCGTCCGCCCTACCCGATCGCCGTATTCTCATTGCCAAGGACCTCATCACCTACTGAGGACATCCAGGAGTTCACCGTTGCCGAGGGTGCCGGAGCGCTCGACGGCGCCCAGGAGGGGCCGGGGGCATCATCGGCTGCGGCGCCCCTGCACGTCATGTGGGACGACATCGCCGAGGTCCGCACGCTCGCCGTCCCGCAAGGGACCGCATGCATCAGTCGGCGAGGGCGACTCTCGGGAGCGCTCGGAGCGCGCTCGCGGCATGGGCCTCCAGCGCGTCTTCTGCCTGACCTTCGAGGTCGATTTTCACCGCCCATGGCTTCCACCCCCATCTGGGGCACGCCGGTGGGCATGGACACCTTCGCCGAGATGGTGCGCAGTCACGACGACGGGGTCGCCGAGTTCCTCGATCTCGCACGGGTCAAACCCAACACCCTGGGGAATACGCGGATGATCGACGAGTTATAGAGCGCCAGTGAGTGCCGTGAGTGCCGTGAGCGTCCTGGGAGCCGCCGCGCCGGGGCTGCTGGGCTCGCGAGGGCCGCCGGGTCTGCCAGGGGCCGCGATCGACTGGGTGTTGAGGGGCGCGGCTGCGTCGCCCATGCCGTCCGCGCGCAGGCGGTCTGTCTCTGGTACCGCGAGCACGCCCGCGATCTGCCGTGGCGGGAGCCGGGGACGACGCCCTGGCGGCGTGCTGGTCTCGGAGGTCATGAGTCAGCAGACGCCGGTGGCCTGGGCCGCGCCGCGTGGCGGCAGTGGATGGAGCGCTGCGGATCCGGCCGCTCTGGCGGGGCGGCTACCGGGAGTGTGCTGCGGGTGTGGGGCGGTTTTGGGCTATCCCTGGCGAGCGCTGCGGCTCAGGAGTCGCCCGTAGTCGTCGAGCGCCACGGCGGACGCCTGCCCTGCGATCTTGAGGCGCTGCGGGCGCTGCCGGGGATCGGCGATTACACCGCTGGAGCCGTCATGGCTTTCGCCTACGGGCGTCGGGCGCCGACGCTGGACACCAATGTGCGGCGCGTGCTCGCTCGTGCGGTCGGCGGCCGGGCTCTGCCTCGCCCCTCGCTGGGCAGGGCCGAGCGCGAGCGGGCCGAGGCGCCCTCCCGCCGAGGCGGACGGCGAGGCGGCCGCCTGGTCGGTTGCCGTCATGGAGCTGGGGGCGCTGGGTGTGCACCGCCCGTGAGCCGTGCGCGGGGCGCTGCCCGTGGCGCGAGGGCTGCGCGTGGCTGGCTGCGGAGCCTCCGGATGAGCATGCTGACGACGTCGCAGACAGGCCTGGCACGGGACGTGACCGGCAGGCGCGTGGCCTGATCGCGGCCCGGTTGCGCGGGATCGATGCTGATCGGCGCTGGATGCGCAGACGCTGCTGGATGCCGCCGGCGGTGCCGGGGCCCGCGGGGGCCGGACGGCGGATCGCGGGCAGCCGTCCAGGGCGCTGGCCTCCCTGCTGGACGACGGGCTCATCGCCACCGATGACGGGGGAGGGACCTTTCGCCTGCCTTGAGGTTGTGGGGATCGCATCCCCGGACCAGTCGGTGTGGTGGTCAGTGTTGGTCTGGGGTGTGGTTGATGGTTTGGATTTCGGCGACGGGGATGTCGTGGGTGGAGGTGGTGGTGATGGGGCTGAGGGTTCCGTTGGTGCCGTCGGTGGCGGTCCAGGTCAGGTCGTAGCTCACCGAGGTGGTCAGGTGTGGTTCCGCCGAGGTGGGCGGAGGAGCGGGTGAACTCGATTGTGCAGTCGGAAGACCCTTCGGCTGTGCCCTCTGCCCAGGGGGTGCCCCAGCCGGTGCATGAGGCGGTGCTGTCCGGGGCGTTGATGCGTAGGCCTGAGGCTTGGGCCGTGACTGTGGCTGATAGTGATCCTGCGGTTGCGGTGACCGTCACCCTGGCTGGGGGTGTCGCCTCAGGCCCATATCCAGGTGTCCATGCCGACGACTGTGGCGTTGGTGATGCCGTCGCCGGTGGTGATTTTGGGGTTTGTGTCTATTTGTGGTGCGGGGATGGTTACTGAGTCCATGGCCGCGCTGACCAGGGTGCGGGCGTCGATATAAGGCTCGGGTGCTGGTTGGCCTGCTGGTACCCATGTCCAGGCCATGATCGTGGTCGAGGAATTTCAGGACCGTTTCTGGAGGCTGCTTGCTCCGTCTCACTGCGTAGCTGACGTCGCAGTGCCTTTGTACCAGCGGCCGTCGGGGTCATCGGCGTGTTCGGTGTAGTACATCGGTGCGAAGGAGTGCACGGCGCCGGAGCGTACGGCTGGTCGTCCCAGCGGTCCGGTAGTCCCTTGTCGGTGTACTTCTTGGCCATATCCACGCCTGATAGATCCGGTTCGTGCCAGCACACCGGGTGCACGGTGATCTCTGTTGATCCCGGCGACGACGTGCTCGCCGCCTCCGCCGCCGGAGGCCGTGGTCATTGTCGTCTCCACCCGCACCGCGATACTCGCCTGCCCACCACCATCAGCAGACCCGCCCCCAGACGCCTCCGCAGAACCGTCACCAGTAAAATTCTTTGCGGATGCTGGCGAGCCGCATACCAAGCTCTAAAACGACCAGGACTACGAGCAGACCGTGCGCTCTGCGCTTCTTCCTTAATCTGCTCAGCACCGATCCACCCCGATCTCGTCTTCATCCGTGACCATCCAGGTTCCCGCCACTTTCTGCAGTGTCACGGCCGTTGTGTACCTGTGCTGGTTGTCCTGTCCGGCGTCATCGCCGCTGGCGGTCACAGCTCGTTCTCGGCGCTCGTCGCCGCATGCGATCAGCTGGGCTTCGCCGCTGTCCGCGTCGGTGCGCGCAGCTGCTGCATTGTCATGGAGTACTGCCCTTCCGTGTGCCACCCATTGGCCTGGAACTTTTCGTAGGAGCGTTTGTAGTTCTCGAGGGCCTCGCCGGTGGTGCTGGCCTCGACCCGTGATAGGTCCCCGTCCATGACCCGGTAGGCCTCCCACGTCGAGCGGTCGTAGGCGACGTATCCGGCCACGATCTCCTTGCCGGTCTCGTCCAAGTCGTCGGGAAGGCCCTCCACCGTGTACTCGGTGTCCGGGTTCGATAAGCCCTGCGGGGTCACATCCTCCGGGGCCCAGGTCAGTGCCGCGCTCGGTCCTGCAGACCCGGCTGGTCCGGAGGCTTGATCCGTGGCCTGCTCCGAATACGCCGGCACCGACGGCACCGCACCCTCGACCGTCTTGATCGCCTCCCGGAGGAGCATCCTGCTACTGCGCTGATCGCCATCGCCATGACCGCGATGCCGGCAGTGGTCTGAATGAAACTTTTTCATTATAGCTCCCAACCAAGAACAGAAGAAACGCCCGGCACGCTACCACCCCGCCACACCCACCACCAGACCCCAGACCCCATACCCGTACCCGCCACGCCACACAGAACCACAGAACCGCACGCCGAACCGCAGCCGCAGCACGGTCGCCCGTTACCTTGGTGGTGGTCGCAGGGAGGAGTCTTGCGGCTGGGCCAGCGGTGGTCGGCATGATGTCTTGCCCCTGTCTATCGAATGATCCGGGGGGTGTTGTCACCGGCCGTCGCGAGGCGAACTGGTGACCGCTGATAAGGGGAACGACCCGCCGCTGCTGGTGAGGTCTAACGCATACGTGGGTGCGGAACCGCTCGCCGAGGGCTGGCCCCGCACGCGCCGAACGAGAGGAGCCTGTCATGCAGGTGGACGACATCGACGTCTTCATCGGTATCGATGTTGGCAAGAGCGAGCACTGGGCGACCGCCCTGACCACGGCGGGCGAGTGCCTGCACGACAGGCCTTTGCCCAATGACGAGGCCCGCCTGCGCGAGGTCTACGAGCATCTCGGCGAGCACGGCCGGCTGCTGGTGGTCGTCGACCAGCCCGCCACTATCGGGGCCCTGGCAGTGGCGGTGGCCCAGGACATGGGCATCACTGTGGGCTACCTGCCTGGCCTGTCGATGAGGCGCATCGCCGACCTGTCGCCCGGGTCTGCCAAGACGGACCAACGCGACGCAGCCGTGATCGCTAGCGCGGCCCGCACCATGCCGCACACGCTGAGGTCGATCACGTCCAGCGACGAGGACGCCGCCGCGCTGAGCATGCTCACCGGCTTCGATCTGGACCTGGCCCGCCAGGTCAACCAGGTCTCCAACCGCATCCGCGGCCTGTACACCCAAATCCATCCCGCCCTCGAAGGAGTGCTGGGACCTTGGTTGGAGCACGACAGCGTGCTGGAGGTGATCGCCACCTGGCCCACCCCGGCGGCGTTGAGGAAGGCAGGTAGAGCCCGGATCAATGCCAAACTCAAGGCCAACGGGTGCCGGCGCCACGCCGCCTGGGCCCAGGCCATCGTCGAGGCCCTGAGCAAGCAGACCGTCACCGTCGCGGGGACCGACGCGGCCGGTGTCGTCCTGCCGCACCTGGCGCGCCAGCTCATCGCCCTGCACACCCAAAGAGCGGATATCGCCGCCCAGGTCGAGGCTCTGGTGAGGCCCACCCTCTTTACCCGGTCCTGACCTCCATGCCCGGGGTCGGGGTCAGGACCGCCGCTGTCTTCCTGGCCGGGACTCTGGGCAAGACCTTCACCACGGGCGCGCACCTGGCCTCCTACGCCGGCCTGGCACCCGTCACGAGACGCTCGGGGTCCTCCATCCGCGGTGAGCACGTCTCTCATGGTGGCAACAAGCGCCTCAAACAGGCCATGTTCCTCTCAGCTTTCGCTTCCCTGCGCACCGACCCGGTCTCCAGGACCTACTACGAGCGCAAAAGAGCCCAGGGCAAACGCCACAACCAAGCCATCCTCGCCCTAGCCCACCGCCGCATCCTCACCCTGCACGCCATGATCCGCAACAACACCCTTTACAACCCCCAACCAGCCCAACCACTAACCACCACCGCTTGACACACCACATAGAGCACCTTCGGCGCAGCCATGGGTTGGTTTCTGGGCGGATTTTGGGCCGATTGCCTCTGGAGATGGGAGTGTGGCGGTTCTGTTAGCTCTCAATGTGAGCCTCTGCTCATGCCCTGTTTTTGCCCGCGCCCTGACCGTGAGGATGCATGGCTGTCAATAAGAAGAAGGAAGCACTCGGCAGACAGCGTGACAAGACCTCGGCGGAGTTGGAGGATCCGCTTGGTTTTGCTGTGTCGATGTCCTCGATCTTCTCGATGTATTCACCCGGGACCTCCCAGGTCTGTGGATTCTATCAGTTCTGGTATGGATTACGGATCCAAGATCAATGATCCTGAGACGTGGACCAGCTCTTTAGCTGATGATCAGGCGGACTACACCAAAACCGATGTCGATGCTCTGCAGAGCGCCTTCACCGATTTTCTCAGCACTCTCGATGACGCTTACGGCAGGCAGGCAGCGGAGGTCGGCGACGATACCGCCGAGGCTTGGTGGCCGGACGCTGTGCCTGATGATGCGGGGAGCCTCGGACAGCGGTGAAGAATACTGAGGAGTGTTGAGAGCTATTGTGAGGGGGTTGTGGTGTGTGATGACAAAGGTGACGATGAATCAGGTGAATCTGGAGGCGGCTATCAAGAGCCTTCGATCTGGCTGATCAGTGTGAGACCAGCAGGAGCATATTGCCCGCTATTACACTGATGATGGCGATACCCTGGAGAAGGACGGCTATCGGGAGCCGGAGGACTTCAAGGCTGCTGTGAACACGGCCGTCGGGACCGTGCTGGACCGGGCGACCACGATTGAGACGTATAAGGACAAGATCGTGGAGTTGAATCAGTCAGGGGTAGCCTCGAAGGACGCCGACGGCGTCATCACCCTGACCCTGCCCGACGACGCCACTATTCCCGATAGTGACCCCGAGAACTTCGCCTCCTGGGCGCAGGCCACCATTGATGCCGACGACCTGAAAAATGCTCTTTCGGAGATTCCAGAACATCGAGATCGCACCTATGATGATATTATGGCTTCAATTAGGGCCCATTCGAACGATCCGGCTTACGCGGATGCGGTGATCACGGAGATCGGTCCGGATAATCTCACTAGTCTGCCCTTGTACGCAGGGGCGGGGAAATACACCAGCGACCCCGAGCAGGCTTCTGCTGATCTCGCGTCCTTGTTCGGAACCCTTATCGCCTCCGCCTCCACAGGGCACGGGTCGTGGCCCGGCTGGTCCGAGGGCAAGTGCCAGCAGGTCGCCACTGCAGTCAAGGAGTCGGTCGATGATTCTAAAGAGTGCGAGCGATTGCCGATTCTCAATCGAATCTTCGGCGATCATGATGCTGACGGCGACCATGTCAATGACCTGAAGTTCAATCGCTATCTTTTGGTTGATCTTGCTGAGGAACTAGATGATATCGATCTCAACAAGGTGCGCGAAGATCAAAAAGGAGTTGTAGGGGTCCTATCCTTCACTGACGACTCTTACTCCTTCGACCCGCTCGCCGGAGTCCTGGACGCCATGGGCAATAACCGCTTCGCCGCCTTGACCTATCTCGCCCCATCAGCGGATGACGGCAACGTCGATACCAGTCGTATTGATGAGCTGTCGACGCGGGGCTGGGACCAGGTGGGTATGGCAGGGTTTGCCGCCGCGCTCGCAGCCGGATCATCGCTGCGCAGCAGCACGGTCGGCGACCAGGCGAACCGTGCCACCGAGCTGGCCGGCCATGCCGTCAACGGGCTCGCTGAGAATACGGCAGAAAGTATATAATGACGACACTAAAGCCAGCATTGCAACACTCCTGGCCAATTGTCGTCAGCGAGCTCGCCAGTGCACTAAGGGGAGATGACGGCTATGACGATCTTGTGACTGAGCATAAATTGCCAGGCGGTGTCGGCGTAGGGACCCTCATCAATCTGGAGTTACAGGCTGGTCGATAATCAGGGATGCCGTTGCCACTCTGAGCGCCAGTATCGGCGAATGGGCGCATCAAGCGTCTCAGATTGATATCGCCGATAGCCCGGACGATCCTGACGAGCAATTTAATGGGATACAGAATCGCTACCAGCAATCCGCGGCGGCCCTCTCCTTCTTGGCGGGCATGGCGGACGATAAGGCTGAAAGGAAGACCGACCAGACTGACGATACGGTGAAAGCATCGAGCGATAATACCAAAATTGGCTTTTAATGTTTTCAGCACGGTGGCCTCGGCGGGCCTCGGGCGGTCGGAGGGCCGGTGGAGGCACTGCGGGAAAGACGGCGATGTCCGTCGGGTCGACGCTGTTGACGCCGGTGATCGCCAAGAGCCCCAAGGTGCAGGATGTCGCCTCCGCAATGTCGACACCCGATCTTACGATGACGACGAAGGCGGCGGCGATCGCCGAGGCGGCGAACGCAGGACTCACTGGATCCCTGCCGACTACGACGCTCCAGAGGATGATCCCTGATGCCTTCGCCCAGTACGGGTGGCTCAGGCCCGCAGGAGCCGATCCCTCCCGGGCTAATATCATCTGGACTCCGGATCGAATATCATCGATGACGAGCGCGATAAATCCGATCCGACTGATGATCAGGTCGAGACTCCATCCCAGCAGGTCGTGCACTGGGCTGAAGGAGCATAGGGAAACGACCGGTGATGATCGGTTGCGAGAATTGACCAACGCAGTCGTCCTGGGGAAAGCGGATCGATATGCAGATGGAACGACCGTGAAGCAGAACGGCGGCGGTAATGGGCGAGTACAAGTTGGCGTATCGTCTCATTCAGCTAGCGGCGGGACTGGGGCTGGTGGCGTCGTTGGTGGCCTGCTCGGCGAACCCTGGTCAGGAGGAGGCGACCGTGCGGTCGACCGTGGAACGCACGCCGGTCCCTCCGGAGTTGACTGTGCGGGGTTGTCACAGCGTCGCAAATAAGCGAGGTTCTGCACCAGGACATCATCCGCTATATATACTCCAACAAAACCGTGGCGCCCAAGGATGCTAACCCGACCCCTGAATATACATGTAGTATTAAACTGGACGAGGGCGAGTACAGCTGGGTCCGCATTACCTATCAGGCTGGCAGCGGTCGTCTTGATGGGTCTTTGAAGCGCTCGGACGTTGACCAAGTACACGACCCATGAGGATATAGCTGCTGAGGACTCGGCCCGGCCTCTGTCACTGGACGGCATTGATGGAGAGGGTGTCACCGTTCAAGACACGGACGGCTATGCCAGCGGGGTCGCGTGGCGCTATCCCGACGGCAATGTCCTCACCATTGGCATCGATGCCACTGAGGACGGTCCCCGAGACAACCCCGACGACGTCAAAGCGGCCGCCGACCTCGCCCAGAAAGTCGTGCTCGCGGTCCCCGATCTCGCCGCCGCCGGAGACAGCCAGGGCGAGTGGTTGGGTACAGCGGTGCCCAATACATCAACGGCACCCCCGTCGCGGAACTCAATAACACGCCCACGCCCACGCGCCGGCTCTGTGCCTACTGGCACAGGTACCCCGTGAATAACAAGCCTCACGACACCACATTCCCGAGAATGCGTGGACTCCGCCCCATGCTGCGCTGCGGGGAGCGGCTCAGCACAACCGGGGCCACTGGGCGGAGAAGTACAAGCTTCTGGGGTCGAGCCTCACCAATCCGCTGAATCATCGGCGTCCGCAGTGCGACGCGCTCGCGATGTCACTAATGTCATGGCTAGACGGTGACGCCACCGATGCCGACTGCGCCCGCCAGTCGCCGCCGCTGCTGCGGACCGAAATCCGGTTCCGGCTGCGAAGCTAGAACGGGCGCGGGGCTCTCCGGTATGCGGGATCCTCGCGGATTCTCAGGCCCCAGGGCGGTGCCGTCGTCGATGAAGGTCAGTGCCGGATAGGGGGCGATCGTGCCCCAGCCGACCGAAGAGCTCCACTCTGCCGGTGTCGCGCAGGGCCGTCACCGTCAGCCGGTAGGCCCAATCCTCAGGGGCCTCGTCCGGATGGTCTGCGGCGACCAGGGCGGCCACGGCGCCCGCGTATCCGGTCGCCAGGGCCGAGGACGGCGAATCATGGCGATGACGCAGTCGCCATTGCCGAGGAAGGTTGTCGGGGCCGCTTGTGCCGGGACCGCAAGACCGATGCCCTCGTTGCGCAAGGCAGCTCCTGACGCCGCCCCCTCGGAGGTCAGGGCCGTCACGCCTACGACGCCGTCATAGGCGGCCGGATAGCGCTCCTGGCTCTCCTCCTCATTCTGTTTCTCACTCTGCTGGCGGTCGCCCGCGTTGGCGATGACGAGTGCTCCCGAGTCGGTCGCATGCTCCGTCGCCTCCTTGAGGGCGGGGCTGTCCTCCTTCAGGGCCTGGGGCACGACGATGATCTTCGCCCCCTTGTCGGCCGCCCAGCGGATGCCCTCCGCCGTCCGATCCGGCTGGGGGCCGTTACCCGCCTTGACCGCCTCGTCCGACGTATTGGTGAACACTCGTACAGGCATGATGGAAGCCTCGCCGGCCAGACCGACCAGACCCGAGTCCGGCGCGCTGCGGGCGCTCGATCGCCCCGGCGATCGCCGTGCCCCTGACCGCTGATGTCCTCGGTGCCGCTGCCCTTCTCCTTCTTGTTGACCAGGTCGGTGCCGGGGACGAGGGCTCCGTCGAGATGCGGGTTGTCTCCGCAACGCCCGAATCGACGACGGCGACGGTCATGCTCCTCCCTTGGTGATCGACCGCCCGCCCATCCCGATCTCGCGAGACGATCGGCGGGACCGCGGGGATGAATGTCGTCTTGTCCTCCTCGCAGCCCGCGACCGTGGAGTCACGAGTTGGAGAAGAGACGGTGGGCTGTTCGCGTCGGTCTGCGTGGCTGTCTGGGTTGGTTCGTTCGGGTGTGGGTTGTTGGGTCGGTTCCGCGCGTGGGGTTGTTCGGTTGGCTCAGGGTGTGGGTTGTTCGGTCGGCTCGCGAGCTGCGGCTCGGCTCTATGGCAGTATGCTGTTTGAAGGGTGGTGTTGGGAGGTTTCGTCGGCGCGCGCGCCGACGGGACCCGCCAGAACCGCCAGGGATCAACGCAGGTGGCGCAGGCCAGAGCCGTCAGTGCTGCGCCCTCCCGCGACGGCATCCCCGGATCATCATCATTCTCTCCCGCATTCGTGCTGTTGTCCGCCTTGACGTCATTCGCAATGCGCTTCTCATCGTCCGTCTCATTGCTCGCTGACCCCATCCCAGACGGCCTCTGTGGACAGCTCGGCCCCCGTGGGAAAGAGTGCGAGCCAGGTCGCCGGTACGGCGACGACGCTGCTCGTCATAGCCCAACCGTGAGTGTGCCGGTCAGCGTGCCGCCCAGGCCCCCATGCCCGCCCCGCGTCGGTGATGAGGAAAAACGGGCCGAGGTTGCCGCCGGCGGAGGAACGCACAAGTGCTCCAGTGCCACCGGTCACTTTACCCCCCGATTCGATCTGATCTGCGGATGCCAAGGTGGTTTTGGCGATTCCAGATGACGAGGACTCTCGAGCACGGCGCATACGCTGGAATCCGTTGCGGCACCTTTCTCCAGGGTTGTGGGCCAGTCCTCCGGGGCCGCGGTCGTCGTGCTGACTTGGGTGAGATCGGAGACGCTGACATCCTGGACGGGTGCTGTGGCGCCTCCTCCCAACCCGCTACAGCGCCAGGGAGACATCGCTGAGAGCGCCCAGACCTCGAGTCGGACTGGACGACGTAGTATCGCTGGCGCCTCGCTGAATCGGTCACCGACAGCGGCATTCCGGCGACCGGGTTCTGATCGTCGAGGACAGGCCCGATACCGGCAGGCCGGCGTCGGGCACGGAGAAGCTCTGGATCATGCTGCCCGGAGTGAACAGCGAGAGCCAGGCTGCGTCGACCTCGGTGACGGGCTCGGAATCGACGCCGAGCGCGAGCAGGACTGAGCCGAGATTCTCCGCGGGCAGCTCGTGGCTGACGCCCTCCGCCACCAAGTGAGGTTCGCCCGTCGACCGACACCAGGGCGTGCTGAATGTCGCCCAGTCCCTTGGGTGATTCGCCCACGTTGGTGGCCGTCTCTCCCGAGGACGTCGAGCAGGCGGTCCATCCGTGAGCCACGAGGGATTTGGTGCGGGGCAGCTGCTCGGGCGCGTCCTCAATGCCCACCTGGGAGCCGCGTTCGATTCCATCCAGGACCGAGCTCCGAGAGACGACTCTGGAATTTGCCGGCTCGAGCAGGCGCGCGCTGGCCAGGGTTCGTCACCGGCGCGCAGGCGACTGTTGATGGTGATGAGCGGTGCCCTCGCCCTCGACGACCAGCAGGGTGTTGTCCTGCCAGTTCGCGGGCAGGGAGCCGACGAACATGCCGGAGATCCATGACGCCAGGGCGATGACCAGGTCAGGACCACGCTGCCGATGAGGGGCGGTGCGACGCGCTTCGGCTCGAGCTCGCGGCCGCCCGGGGCGCCCGCCACGAAGGCTGTCACCAGGCGACGCCGGTTGAAGCGCTGGGCGTCGAGAATCTCCTCTGTTCGATGCCATCAGAGCACTCCGCAGACGATCGCGGCCAACGGCAGGATGGCCAGCAGGACGACGACCTCCGGGGCAGTCCGCCGCACGTGCCAGACGGGGCCGGTAGCTCGGGCCGAGCACGTTGAGCAGCAGGACGACCACGCCGATGGCGCTGACGGCGCCGACGGCGGGCATGATCAGGTCGGTTCGGGCCACGATGATCGTGATGATCAGTGCGGCCAGTGTCACCATGCCCCCGACGATGCCGGCGACCACATCCGCCTGGGACCTCGCCGCCCGGGTGCCGGAGCAACGAGGCCGCGGCGATGGCGGTGACCAGACCCGCCCGGCGTAGCCGACCGACGTCAGCGTCGGAACACTGGCGAGGACGATCATCGCGCAGGCGATGCGTGCCGACAGCACCAGGCCATGTGCGTTGAGTACTCGGGCCGTCAGCGCTGGGCGTCACCCTCGGTGCCGGGCTCCAGGACCGGCCGGTCGGTTCGGTCGGGAAGGGAGATGTCGATCGGCACCCGAGGCCAGGGCCAGCCATGGTGCGAGCAGCGAGATGATGGCGACGACCGCGGCGATGACGGCGAGCACGCTGGCGAGCGGGCGGTTGAGGAGATCGACCCCCATCCCGGTCAGGCTCAGGCATGAGGCCACCAGTAGGGGCCTGAGATCAGCCAGCGGTCCTCTTCCAGGAAGGGAGGCACACCAGCACGATGGCGGCGAGCGCTCCGCCCGCGGCCATCATGCGTGCAGCCTGTCGGAGGCCCGATGAAAGCCGTGTGGGCGGCGACGGCGCCGAGCGCCCCGGCCGTCATCACCAGCGGCCAGGTCCCTGCGCCGCGCAGCCGCCAGAGTGCGAAGGCGGCCAGGACGAGGCAGGCAGCTGCACGCCAGCGCGCATAACGGGGTCACGAGTCCGCCGGGCCCTGGCGCAGCGAGCAGGCCCACCACCAGGAACAGCAGGCAGGTGGAGGCCACAGACATCGACACCGAGTCCTGCTGGCTCCAGGCGGCCTGTCTCGCCTCTACCTCTGTGGCGACGGCCCTCGACGAGATCGTCGTAGCGCGCTTCGGCCTCAGTGCTGCGCACTCGAGCGTGAGCAGAGCGCCCGCCCGCACACCCCTGCTCGACGATCGGTCGTGCATCATCCAGCTCTCTGCCGTCCTCGGTGACGAGCACGAGGGCCGTACACGGCGGCGTCCTCGTCCAGGGCTCCGGAGACGAGCGGCCACGTCAGGGGAGTATCTCTGTGACGGAAGCGAGGAGGGAGGGCGATGTCTGCGGGATGTTGCGGTGCCGGATGGTGACGGGGGTCAGCCCGGTCACCCGGCGGCGGGTACTCGTAAGGGCACGACGTTCTCCCTGTGAATCCAGGGCGGGACGAGCGGGGCCGGCGCGCCGGGCAGGCGCGTCGCGTGGTCGGATGGCCCGTGCTCCATCCTGACACGTCAGTCCTGCTCGGTGCGCGGCCAGTGCTTCACCAGGATCGATCGTGGAGGTCGGGGCGTGGGATGCGTGGGGTGCATGAGGGGAATGATGCGAAAGCCATCCGGTGAAAGACCTCGCATTGAGGCGAGACGTGGGTATTTTTGGTTTCTGCTCGGTAACGATCGGGTCGCGCCCTCGCCTCCCGTTGAGCGCTTTCATATTCCCCCGACCCCAGAAAGAGAGACCATGGCACAGAATCTCCAGTGCAGGAACTGGTGTACTCGCCAATGCGAGGAACACTGTCAGCAGCCACCGCGCGAGCCAGCAGGCGATCGTGAACAGGGTTGAGAGCTCTGTTCAGGCCCTCATCGGTGCGGGAGGATGGACGGGCGCGTGGAGCCAGTGCTTTCCAGACCGCCGCCAATCAGTGGATCCAGGATGCTAGAACATTATCGCCGTGCTCGAGCGCTTCGAGAATTCTCTGCAGGCGACCGACACCCAGTACCAACCACTGAGGAAGAGGCGGCCTCCTGGCGCCCAGAAGCTCGCGGGGGCCTCACAGGGCTCTCACGGCATGATGCCTTGAGGGCTCGATACGCTCAAGCCCACTTAGTATTTAGGACCAAAGGAGGATCACTATGTCTCGATGTCGGCATGGAAGTTAATTACGGCCAGATGGACCAGGGGCGGCAGGAGCTCAATGCTGGTTCGCAGCAGATCGACTCCGGACCTGGAGAGCATGGACGCCGAGCTCAAGCCCACGCGGTCCGAGTGGACCGGTGATGCTAACCAGCAGTACCTCGCGGCCAAGGCGGAGTGGACGCAGTCGCTCCAGGACATGAATCAGGTACTCGTTCGGCTGGGCGCCCACGTGACGACGTCGTCCGGCAACTACAGCACCGCTGACAGCCAGAGTGCTGCTGGCTTCGGCGCCTGAGGAGTAACACGCTCCACGAGGTGCGGGCTTGGTTTTCGTGATGGCGGGTGCGCACAGACCAATAAGGTCTGTGCGCACCCGCCATCACGTGATGAGCGAGATCCTCCTGCTCGGCCGGGCGGTAAGCGACACACGCCTGCACCGTGGCCAGTGTGTCCGGCCGGGCGTCTGAACAGCTGAGATCAGGTCTTCAGGGCGCTCTTCTCCACAGTGATGCTCTCGTTCGCGAGCAGAAGGACCGCGCCTGGAGCAATGGCCGTGCGCCGCTCGGCTCCGGAGCGGATCCATGCTGCCCTGTGGATGCACCATCGACGGTGCCGTTGGCGGAGCTCAGATCCTCGGCCCACAGCTGCCGGTCATCGAAGCCTATGCGCAGTGGGAGCGCGACGAGTGCACTCGACGAGGTTTCCAACGTCATCAGTTGAGTGTCGTCGGGGAATGCCGGCTTGCGGCGCCTGTCCGATGATGCACTGTCCCTCCAGAGGAACGCGCCCTGAGCCCGTGACTAGAACAACGTCTGGGTGGTTGGTCTGCGAGCTGAGCTGCTGGCCGTCCTGTGGGACGGCTCGCAGAGAGGTCTGCCGCTGGGTGGCTTGGGTGCCCCCGTGGGTTCTGCGCGGTTGTGCCGAACGCGGCCGTGCCTGGGCTACTGAGGCTACTGGAGTCCCCAGGCCTCCGGCGAGGCTAGGGCTGGAACTGCTGGCACCGGCGGTAGCGCAGACGGCACCCTTTAGCACCAGTGGTACCGCGTGGCACCGGCTCGCCGATTGCGTAGGCCCTGCAGGAGCCTCTGCGGCGGTTGGCGTTGGCGGCGGAGTCTCGGGCGGGCTCATCGGCGATGTGGCAATCGCCGGCGAGGGCGAGGCCGGAGCGCGATGAGGAGGTGGCCCGGCGCTTCTGCTGCGCGTAGGCGCCTGCGGCGATGCGGCGTTCGCGTCGAAAACCGCGCCCGCGAGCGCCCCGCCGTCCGGCGCTAGGCGGCGATGCGGGCGACTCGAATGCGGATGTCGGTGACACGGGCAGCGCGGGGGATCCGGGCGATGTCGATCCCGCGGTGCTGGTGATACGGGCGGTGCGGGTGCAGCGGGCGGGGGCGGGGCGAGAGGCGGCGTCAGGGCTCTCCTGCACGCCCGGTGCCTTGCGCCTCTGGGGTGCAGAATCGACGGGTCCCGACAAGGGTGGGAACGGAGACGCGGTGTGTCCGGGGCCTCTTACCGGCGCATTGGCCGTCCCCGGGGCCGTCCCGGGAGGTGCCGGCGGCTGTGGGGCGCGCGGGCCGCTTGCACCGGCCTCCGAGGACGGTGCCCACGAACGATTTGCCGCTGGACCGAGGATTCCCTCACGCACGGCGGGCGTCGGTCGGACGGGGAGCTCCGGATCGGGGAGGCAGATGCGGGATGCCGGTTCGACGACAGGTGCTGCGGATTCTACGGGTTCCGAAACGCATGGTCTCACCCGCAGTCAAGGATGCTGGACGAGGCCCGCTCGGGAGAGGCAGGGCGAGGCGGTCAGCGGCCTGGGCGCGGGGGTCTGCTCTTCCACCTTTGCGGGCTTTGCGGGCGCGCGAGCGTGCGGAGTCTGCGTCGTCCCGCCGCCTGGGGCTGCTGAGACCGGATTCTCGAGTGTTTGCGCCCGTCCGGCGCGACCGGCGGGTTGTCAGGGTCCGGCATCGTGTCACGCCGTCCACGAGTCCGGCCTCCTCCCCATTGCGGCTTATCGGTGTCAGCAGGGTCGGCGCGACGCGGGCGGTAGCGCGACCGAGTCAGGCGTGGTCGTCTCCCTCGGCGGTGACGACGCGCTCCGACGATGGCCGTCCCGGAGTCCCTGCCGGTGCACGCCAGAACGATGATGACCGTTGCGAGAAGTTCGAGGGCGCTGATCCGAGGCGAGTGCGTTCCAGCCCGCGAGGAGATGGAGCGCGACCGGTGGGGCGATGAGGATCACCAGATCGATGACGGCGGCGCAGCAGCAGTTCGAGGATTGTCGGACGCCCGGGGGCGTGGAGCGGCCCGCTGAGGGTGCTGAGGGGTGCTGAGGGCGCTGAGCGGTCGCGGCGGTTCCGAAAGTCCTGGCCTCGGGAACGCCTCTGCGGCCCGAGCGGTTCTGGCGGTTCCGGTCGGTCGGGCGGAGTCGTGACGTCGTGTACTCACAGTTGCCTCATGAAATCGATGATCCCCGCGGCGACCACCGCTGCGGGAAGTGCCAAGGTCGAGATGGACCCCGGGATGTCTCCGAAACGTCCCCACCATGCGGATCGGCGTCTGCCCAGACTGAGAGCATGATCACGCGGACACCAGCCCGGCCAATGCTGCGATCGCATGAGCAGGTTGGAAGGTCATTGATGCCTGGTTGAGAGCCGGAGGTCAGAACCGAGATGATGGCGGCGATGCCCACCGCCAGACGTGGCAGGATGCGTTCAGTGTGCGAGCGGGCGGTGCGCGGGTGGAGAAGCAGGAGGGCCGCGACGAGGGCCAACTCGACGCGAGCCTCCCCAAGCGGCTGCGTTGCTCCCCAGAGCGATGCTCACCGCTGCCGGTGAGCGGGCCACCGACGACCGCGAGTGACGACGCCGACCGATATCGACACCGACTCCGCCTGAGCCAGCGTGCGCGAGACCCGTCCACCGCTCACCTCGTCCGGGGGTCGCATCATTGGGGCTCTCACGCCGCGGCTGCCCGCGCGCTGCCCGACAGGTCGAGCAACTGCTGATCGGGTATGGAGGACAGTGCCGCGGTGGGCACCAGCGTGATGATCACTGCTCCAATGGCGAGGACGATGACGGCCACAGGGGCCCGGGGAATCTCGAAGGCCAGGACTGCGGAGACGATGACGGCCGCAACGGTCCATGCGAGGGCGCCGGTTGCGGCGCATACCGAGCGCAGCGTCGCAGCCACACCGCCAGGGCAGCGCCCTGCTCCCCAGGCGGTCAGCAGCGCCGCCATCGTGGTCGGCTGCAGGACGTCCGCCGGTGCCAGCAGGACGCCCGTCGCGGCGCCGAGCAGGGGCAGGGGCAGAACTGCGCACCGCCTCGATGCAGCGAGCTGAGATGCTTGCGCGTTGGGATCATCGCGCCAGCAGAAGAGCCGCGGCGAGTCCGGCTGCGCCCATGCGTGCCGGCATGGGCGTGGCTGCTCGTCGCCAGTGGCCAGAACCGAGTGCCAGCCCAATGCGAGGGGTAGGAGGGCTACCAGCACGACGGAGGCCGCATCGAGTCCATACCGCGCGGGTCGAGACCTGAACGGGCGAGAGAAGAGACGACGGGCCGCGTGCCTGCCGGTCGCCCTGCCGCCCACGAGCAGCATGGCGCCATCCTCGAGGTCCCGTCCGAAAACGGCGTCCAGCGGCGCAGGCGTCCCCGAGGCGGTGGACACCAGGGCGTTGTCGGGGACGGCGGCACCCGTGCGGGCCTCCAGGAGCGCGCGCAGCGGCGTCCCCAGCCGCCACGGAGACATCGGTCACCCGCCCTCTCGACGAGGGTGACGCGTACGCTCGTCAGCATTCATGCGGATTCTCGCTCTTCGTGTGCGGAGTGGGCGTTGTGTGGCGAGCATTGCCGGGGTCACCTTGAGTGGGGACGCTCGGCGTGGAGCCACATCGGCTCGCATGAGTACTCTGGGGTACATCCCCTCCGGTGCCCTCACGTGAATATCACTCCGGGGATCTGGAGAATCCGGGCCGCCCTTGCCGTCGGCGGGCCCGCTCGCCGACGAATCGGAAGGTTTCCGGCCGCCTTATGACCGACAGCCAGCTGAGCTCCGCAGACTCTCGAGCGCCCATCGGGGTCGATAGACGTCAAGGCGCCGCCCGGACGCGGTCGTGGCGCAGGACACCGAGCGTCCTGGGCCACTCTGCTGCCCCTGACGGGATCGATGGGCGTCATGGTCTTCATGGCCGTGTCGAACTCTAACGGTAACCGCACCCTTTTCTTGGGCGGCGGAATGGTGGTGGCGATGCTGTCGATGGTCGGCATCAACATCTACCGGCAGGTTCGCAGCATCGCGAGAGCGTCAAGGATCAGCGGCGCGAATCACCGCCTACCTCTCGAGTGCTGCGCAACTCGGTACGGACGATGGCGGGCAGGCAGCGGCGTCATGCGGTCACGTTCTGCCTGGGCCGGAAGCCCTGCCCTACTTTCGTCAGCGACGGGCGCCGCGTGTGGGGCGAGGCGCCGACGATGAGATGCTCGTCCGGCTGGGCCGCCCACTCAGCCCTGAGCGTTGATCTGATACCGGAGAGCCTCGACGCCTGGCCACACCTGATCCCGTGTGCCTGTCCGCCATGTCGCGCTTCGTGGCCACTCACCGCGATGTTGACGGGCTGCCGTGAGGGAACCTCGCTGAGGTACTACGTGTGGAGGTTGTTGGAGAGGCCGAAGCGACTCGCGCGCTCACACGGGCGCTGCTGGTGCACCTGATGTCCATGACGCCGCCGAGCCGTCTGCGTGTGGCCGTGGTGGCCTCCGGGGAGACTCTCGAGCAGTGGGAATGGCTCAAGTGGGCGCCCCACGCCTGGTCGGACTCGGTCGAGGATGATGCCGGCCCGGCGCGCATGATCGGTCTGTCGTGGGAGGAGGTGGCGGGGCTGCTTCCTGAGGGTCTTGAGAATCGTGGGGCCTTCTCCTCCAATGCCACCGATGCTCCCAGTGCCGTCCATCGTCGTGGTGGTCGATGGCGGGTGGGTTCCGCCCGGGTCCCCCATCGCGTCCAGCGGTGGCCTCAATGGTGTCACCGTGATCGACCTGCCCGCGAGATGGGGGCCGCTGACTCGCTGTCGACGCTGCGTGTGCTGCTGCACCCCGCCTCGACCCTGACTCACGCCACGCCGATGGAGGTCGTGCGGGCCGGGGAGATCCTGCCCTCGCGTGGCCGACACCATGGACATCGCGACCGCTGAGGCGGTGGTGAGGCACCTGTCCGCGCGATTCAGCGTCTCAGGGAGACCGCGGTCAGCAGTGCCCCTGTCGGCATCGCCGGATCCGAAGCGCTCGGCAGATCTCGCCCAACCTCCTCGAGCTCGGGACGTGCGGGACTTCAGCCGGACAGCGATTGGCGACGCCGGTCGGGGCAGGACCGGCTGCGGAGTTCGCTTTCGCGGTCACGCCCGAAGGCGCTCCGGTGGTGCTGGATATCAAGGAGTCTGCTGAGAGGGTATGGGCAGCACGGTCGCGCTCGTGGGCGCGACCGGATCCGGGCAAGTCCGAGGTTCTGCGCACTCGTGCTCGCGCTGGCTGACCCACCCGCCCGACCAGCTCAACTTCGTGCCTCGTCGACTTCAGCGGCGGTGCCACCTTCGCGGGCATGTCGGAGCTTCCCGCACGTGTCCGCCATGATCTCCAACCTGGAGAGCGAGCTGGACTGGTCGACCGTATGGAGGGAGGCCCTGCGCGAGAGATGACGCGCCGCCAGATACTCCGCGACGCCGGCACCACGCCAGCGTCACCGATTGTGAGGAGGCACGCCGCCGCGCTGCGACAACGGCAGAGCCGCTTCCCGCCTGTTCGTCATTCTCGACGAATTCTCAGAGCTGTTGTCTGCCGACCGGACTTCATTGAGGTGTTCGTCGCCATCGGACGCCTGGGGCGCTCGATGCAGATTCACCTCCTGCTGTCTTCGCAGCGTCTGGAGGAGGGCGTCTTCACGGTCTGGAGTCGCATCTGTCCTACCGGATCGGTCTGCGCACCTTCTCCTCGGCCGAGTCGCGCATCGTCCGCAGGAGTCGCCGACGCACGACCTGCCGCCCTATCCTGGCAGCGGCTACCTCAAGAGCGGCACGCGCGACGCGACGCGCTTCCGGTCATGCTATGGCGGGTCCACCCCGACGCGCGCCGCCCTGACGGCTGCTCCTCGCAGCCGCGGCGGCTGCGGAACTCCGCCGAGCGGCGCGCGTGCTCCCAGTCGTGCCGTTCTCCGCGCTCGGTTCGCGGCCAGGCAGGCCCCCGCCGCCGGTTGAGGAAGAGGAGGAGGTCGTCCTGGACCCGGCAGCGGAATCCGCCCAGCCGTCTCTTCCCCGAGGATGCCGAGTACGCCGAGATGGTGACGATGGACATCGCCGTGGCGCGAATGGCCGGACGCGGCACGCCCGCACACAGATCTGGCTGCCGCCCTGGAGGTCAGCGAGACCTTCGATTCGCTGCCGCGACCTCGGCGTGGATCCGAAGCTGGGGCTGGTGTCCCCATCATGGCGCGCTCGCGGCGACCTGGTGGTGCCCATGAGCATCACCGACGTGCCCTGGAGCAGCGCCGCGAGCTTACAGCGTCGATCTGTCGGGCTCCGGCGGTCACGTCGCCGTCATCGGCGGTCCGGCTCAGCGGCAAAGTCGACGGCACTGCGCTCCCCTGGTGATGGGACTGGCCTGACGCGTACGCCGACGGAGGTGCAGATCTATGTCATCCGACCTGGGCGGCGGCACCTTCGCGACCATGCTCGATCTGCCGCACTCTGGCCGGCGTCGCCACCCGTGACGAGCCCGACATCGTCGCCGCATCGTGGCCGAGGTATCGGCCCCGCTGGACGATCGGCAGCCTTCTTCAGCCAACCGCACGATTCGATCCAGACCTACCGCCGTGAGCGGGCGGCGGCCCGCATTGACGACGGGTACGGCGACGTCTTCCTCATCGTCGACGGCTGGTCCACGCTCAAGACCGATTTCGAGCAGGTCACCGACAAGCTCATGGCTATCGCACGCGCGCCCTCGCCCTGGGCGTACATCGTCGTCGCCACGGGGCGCTGGACCGATATGACGCGGCCATTAAGGACATGTTCGCCACCGGATCGAGCGCTGCGACTGGGCGACCTGACGGACCCGAGATCAACCGGAAGATCGCGCGCGAGGTTCACCGGCGAGGCCCAGGGCGTGGGCTGGATCCGAAGGCGCGGCATGCTGCTGGCCACGCCGCGCACGGACGGCGACCATGATCCCTCGACGCTGGCCAGTGGCGTCAACAACGCTGCGCACGATCGCCGAGGCTCGGACCGGTCCCGTAGCCCCAAGCTGCGCCTACCGCCCACGCTAAAGATCTGACGACGCTTCCGAGCAGGTGCCGGGCGGCGACCCGGGCCATCGGGATCAACGAGGTGCTCTTTGGAGCCCGTGCGCCCGCATGAGTCACGATCCGCACCTCTCGTCCTGGGCGACGCCAAGAGGCAAGCCTCCGCCTCCTGCGGGCGCTCGGCAACGAGCTGTGCCGCGGGCACTCGACGGACGAGGTCCGCATGATGGCGATCGACCTGCGCCGCTCCCTGCTCGGCGAGCTTCCTCCGAGCATTCCTCACCTGCTCACGGTCCGCGAGGAGGCGGCCTCGGGAGGCCAACGATCTCGCCACTGGCGTCAAGGCCCGCATGCCCGGTCCCGGATGTGACGCCGGAGCAGTTGCGCCGCAGGTCGGTGGCACGGGCCCGACGTCTACTGCTCGTGGACGACTACGACCTGCTGTCCTCGAGGCCAGCAGACCGCCAACCCACTGCTTCCTGCAGCCGCTGCTCGGCAATCGCAGGATCTCGGCCCACCTGATCCTGACCCCGGCGCATCGGAGGTGCCAGCCGCGCCATGTTCGAGCTTTCCATCACCCAGACGCTCAATGACCTGTCGACGCCCGGCATCATGCCGCGGAAGTCCCGACGAAAGGCCGCTGCTCGGCGCGGCGAAGCTCGTCGGCCGCCGGGACGGGCGTCGCATCAGCCGCGACCACGGGGGTCACGCGCCCCAGCGCCTGGGCGCGTACCAGGCGCACATGAGCAGATGATGGCGGGTGACGCAGACTACTTCCGAAGATCCGTGGTCGCGAAGTTCAGGCCGCGACGGATCCAGAGATTGCGACTGGCGAGTGGGACGTGACGGCGTTCCGCGCCGCGCTGAGCAGAGCCCGGGATTGATCCGAGGAAGATTCTGATGACAGTAGCTCTCGGCATGATTCGGTGAACCGGTATCGATGGGAGAAAAGTACCGATTATGGCTGTAGACCCGGTTCGCACAAATATTGGTCCGTCGTCGTCGTCGTCGCCGTCGCCGACAACAGACATCTGTTTGTCGCGTCGCCGGGTGAAGGAAGGAGACACATGGGGAATCCGGGGCGGCGTGCTCTTATCAGGACAATGATGCGCTGTGTTACAGAGTGTTCTGCCCTGGGGTGGGAAGCCCAAGGACAAGCGTTTCGCCGAATTCGGTGAGTACGTTCCCGAAGCTGGAGGTCAAGACGGATCTTGAGGCTGTGACCACTAGACGTATGCCCGGTCTTCACGCTTCGGCCGCTCACTGGGCTGGAGCCAGCGGGAGGAGAAGCCGCGCGAGGTGCTTCCCGATCAGGATCCCAGGTACTGGTTTTCACGCCGTTGTCAGCGTGGAACCCGATAGCGCTGGCGCTCTTCAGGAGGCTTCGTCCGGTCTCGCGGGTCTGCTGCCGGCGATCTACTCCGATCTGCAGCAACACGTTCCTGAAGACTGTGCTTTTAGTGCCGTTCCCGAGGATAAGGCTGACAGTATTCTCGATGTCGAATACGCACAGACCGAGTCAGAAGGTGGATGGTTTCCTCGTCACGGAGCTCGTGGTGTCGTCGGACTGCGGCCTCGTCATTGTAAGAGGGAGAGGAAGGTAGCTCTGGGGCGCCCTGGGCACGACGCTGTGGGTGGGGGCGCTTGATCGGAAGCTGCTGCTCGTTGGCCCCTGGACATGCTGCGGAGAGTTGCATAGCCTGCGAAATATGTCGTCTGCCCCGTACATACGACCGAGACCGACAAGCGCCCGATTATCCCGCCCGTACCTGTACCTGCCCTCCACCGGCGCCTCTAGCAAGGTGGGGTGCTGAGGTCGAGCTGCGTCATATGCGCGATGGCCGTAGCGCTGCTGGCCTACACGGCTCTGGACCGTTTGGCGACGTGTATGGGACCACACCAGCCGTGGGTGCTGTACCGCACGGAGCAGCTGGACGAGCTGGGCGGAGTTCAGTCTTACGACGTGATTTATCTGGATGTGCCAATGCCGCGCGAGCTGTGGCGCCAGGCAAAGGGTGAGGCAGCAGATGAGCAGTGATCTCCAACTGAGTACGATGCCGCCACATACTATCAAGCGCGTTTCTACACTGCGCAGCACGACCTGGAAGAGGATGCGAGCACTATTCCGTCCGAGGTCGATGGCGGCGAAGGTACGCAGTACATTGAGAATATGATCGCTCAGCTTGCGGACGACACTGGCACGCTGGCCCAGGCCGCGGCTCTGGGCGGAGATATGGAGTCCGCGATCGACCTGGTTGACTGGCGTTGATGAAGACGCGGCTCAGACCTTCCGCAGGATGGAACAGGAGATGCCATGAGCGACGACGCCTCTGCAGGTTCGGGCGATATCGATGTGACGATTCCCGGAAGTGTGGAGTCCGTTGATGGAGCCGCCTCCTGGCTGGAGGACCTGCGGGATAATTCCGGATAACTGGCCCGTGATGTTCACCAATAACGCCACTCAGGCGAATGGCAGTCTGTCTGGCGAGCTGGCCTCGGCTGCTGACAGCTCCAACGATCTATCAACTGCTGCCGACGACGCCTATAATCGTGCTCAAAGCGCCGCCGATACCGTCCGATCCTTCGCCGACCAGCTCTCCTGGCGCAAGGACGATATGAACGATCACCCGAAACTGCGAGGGGTTATGATCTGGACGTGGATGGCAATATCATCCACCCCTGAAGCTGACTGCGATCCCAGGGATCTTCCTGATGGAGTGCCACCAGGATGAAGAACGCATGGTATGAGGGCAGACGAGCCTATGACAGTACCGTCGTAAGGGTGACGCATTTCGAGAAGGTCCGCAGCTAAGGTTAACGCAACTTTTGTCAAACTCAACGACTGGATTGATGAGAACCTCGACCACGGAGTCCGATGTCCTCGACAATTCCCGCTATAACCGGCGTGAGCACTTCTCCGCGTCCTGTCTTGATGCAGGTTACGGCACTTAGTGAACAACAATTATATTCCCACGGTCAATATTTTGCGAAGCGCAGCCGAACAGGCGGCTATAAGGGCGGCGTCACGACTCATCGAAAATCCACAGGTCCATAGAGCAGTAGCGCGTGACCGAGGCGATACGGCTATCAGCAAGAAAAGAGGCAAAAGTGACTCGGTAAGCTCCAGTAAAACTGCCGACACCATAGAGGGCTTCGGGAAAGTTCGCAAGAGATTTCGAGTGTTATGATCACCTCGGCTTCTGGCGGGCGCCGATCTTGCCATGGCGAGTCGCCCGATGAAACAATTCTAACGGCTACTACCGAAGCGATCGGAGATGGCCAGCCCGCTGGCGGTGGTGGGGCCTGCAGTCGAAAGCGGTACTAATATGCTACGAAATTGTCGACAGAGACTCGACTAAGATCGACGAGGTCTTGTCGACGCCAAGGACTGGACCGCTGATACGGTGGCGGACGGATGGGAGTCCTGACCGAAGGCGTCGGCGATGCCGCAGACCGTCGGCGATAGCTGGAAGATGCTGCGATCGACGTCGATGCTGGTTGGCGTCAGGCGCCAACGCGGGAGAGTTTACACCTGCGATCGCGCTGACCGTGACCGCAGGGGTTGAGGCGTGGGTGGGGTGGTGATCGGCGGCAGTATGATGCTGGCTTCATCCTCCTCGCGTCAGGTACCGATCACGCCGAATGTCGTCTTGGTCGTTCCCGGCGGGCCTGAGCCTGGCTCCCATCTGGTGCGGGAAGGTTCGTACTGTGCAGCCGGATCCGTGAATCTGCAGCCGCTGGCGTCGGGGCGACAGCGCAGTCGAATTCGCCGTGCGGGCTTCTCCCGGGAGCAGATGCCCTCTGACGCTCACGATCGGTGTTGCGCTCGCATTGCGGATGCCATTTCTCCAGGCGCCATCCATTCCGACGTAACCAGGTCGATGCGGCTCTGCTCTAGGACTGCTCGCTGCCGCCTTGCTGATGGGCGTTCATGCCGGTGAATCCTCCGGGCGAAATCCTGAGCTGATCCTTGAGCCCAATGGAATGTGGCTGTGGCCGGGTGGTCGTCATCGCGAAGAGCACCCTGAGCTGGATCCTGTCGTCGAGGGCGACTCGGCCGTCATTTTCACGTGCCGAATCACCAGGAGCCGAGGCCGCGGCGAGCTTTCCCATAGTCCCCATCCCGCTCCGGCTACGTCCAGCTCCAGCGGTGGTCGAGTTCTACCCGCCCACGGCGAGCTGCGCGACGAGCTCGCCACCGACGCCGGGCCTGAGCGTGTCCGCCTCCTCATGTACACCCCTGATCTGGCGGGTCGAGGAGGAGCTGCCGCCCATCAGCTCCTCAGAATTTCCGCGGGACACGAGCGCGAACCGCACGAGACGCTCGTCTCCGCCGATATCGTCCCGCCCGCACATGAATGACCGGCCGATCCTCCCGATGCCGCAGCTCTGATCTGGAACCTCTCAGAGGCGTCTCGCCGCCGGTGCCGTCCGGAGCCCTTAGTTGCGAGTAGGCGGATCGCAAGAACGCCAACGCCCCTCTACGCATCCTGCTCATATCATAATCGCCGCGCTTCCCCTGTTCACATATACGATACCGCCGGTCAGAATACTGCGCTCACGTTATTGCGTCTGCTATTATTCTTATAATTCCGCTGCATGTGCCGATTCTCTGGATGGTCGATATTCCGATAGCGCGAGCGCCTCGGCGCTGGTGCGCGATGCGGAGGAATCGCGTTGCCCGGGTTCTGCCGTTCCCTCTGGCTAGACAGATCGGTGCGCTGCTCTTCGCCCTGCTTGGTCTTCTTGTTTACTATCTTGTTCTTCTGATCGGTCTATTGATGAGGATTATCCTGTTCAGTCTCTCTGCATTGCGACGGCCTGTCTCGTGATCGCAGTCGTGATCTGGTCGAGGACCCCGCGGCCGCGCCCTGGAGCGGGGATCACTCACCCCGAGGTTCCGGCGTGTCGCCGGGCACCCGCCACGAGAACGCATTCATGTGGCAGGACGAGCTCCTCGCGTCGTCGGCGCCTGGGATCAGGCTCCGCCCTCATCCTGACCGCCCGTCCCGGGTCGCACTCACTGCGGTCTGCATGGCCCCCATTCCCGGCTAGTCCAGCTCCAACGAGTAGTCGAGTTCACCACCCACTGAGCTGCGCCGCGAGCTCGCGACGACGCCGGCCTGACGCGTCGTCCGCGCCCTCAGCGACCCCGTCTGGCGGATCGAGAGGACTCTGACCCACGCCACTGCCCATGCGGCGAACGCAGGCGCCCCGGACCCGACTGGCGAGGCGGCTGACCGCAGAAGATGCGGTGCTCCTCGTCGCGCCATCCTGTGGCACTCAGCTCTCGCTGGCCCTGCTAGCGATCGCCATCAGCGGCCGGGAGACGACAATGATCGCCCTCCCCGTCGTCGTTTTCATCCTCATGTTGCTGCAGGGCCGCCGTCCTGTCTCCAGATCCCTTGACCGTGCCGATCGGCACTGGGCCACCAGCCGCAACGGCATCGAGCTGCCATCCTTCTGGCTCGCCTCGCACTCACGCGCCTCGGCGCAGGAACACTCGCTCTCACTTTCATTCGTCTGCTTTCGCACTTACCGTCACCGCCCGCCCCTCCCGAGGAGCAGTTCCGCATCCCTCCGTACTCGCCGCAGCCGTGTGCTTCGCCTTTGGCCCTGAGCCAGTCTGGCGCAACACTGACGACCGCACCGGGCCCGAAATCATCCTCACTCTCGAAGATTTCGCATCGCGCCGGGAACCGGCACGAAACAGTATTCCGGTGGACGGCCGCCCCCTGCGTCGTCGGCGCCTCACACGATCAGGCCACATACTCATCGGCCATCTTCGATCCTGATGCCGGTCTGCGCCTGCCCGCCCACAGACGCGTTCACTACGTACGCCCAGCTCCAGCACGTGATCGACGTCTACTCCGACCACCCCGAGCTGCGCGACGAGCTGGCTACCGACGCCGGCCTCGATTCCGCGTCCTGCGCCCCTCATCGCGCTTCCATCTGAGTCGGAGAACAGCGAGAATCCGGCTCAGCGAGACGCGCGCCCGCGGCGTGGAGCTTCTGCAAAAACTTCACTTCGCTTCGGCGGGGCGAGCAGGACGGAACGGGTAGCACCGGCACAGCCGTTCGTGGCTGGCAAAGGGACGAAAGGGAGGCGGCACTCCGCCGCGCAAGAAGCGCTCGAACGGGCGCCGCCCGGTCGTCCTCCGCGCGGGCCCGCGCGCGCACCGTTCCACCTCGAGCGCCCGCGCCTCCGGGACCTCGCGCCGGCGGGCAAGTGCCCGCGGGCAGGACCAAGCGTTCTGCGGACGCGGGCCGCCGGGCAAAGCGCCAGGACCGCCAGAGGATCCAGGGAGACTCAGGGACCATGACTCAGCCGGTCAAGGCCGCCTCTCCAACGGCCGGTGCAGTCGCTCGCACAAGGGACGGCGACCGGCAGAAAAAGACCCGCCCGCAAACGCCCGGCACGACTCTCCGCTCCCGGCAAGCCCCTCTTCCGCCGCTCGTCAAACCACCGACGGAACCGCCGGAACCACCGAAAAGGCCGCGCCCTGCCTCCCGGCAGGCCGCGCAGGGCACTGCTCGGCGCTCGCGCACCGTGACCACCCAGGACGGGCACCCATCGCGTTCCGGTGCGCGCCGCCGCGCAGGCTGCCGCGCGGCGGAACACGAAGGGCGCCGGCTCCGCCTGCCCCGCGGCGGGGGCGCCCGGCCGCCCCACCGGCGCCGGCTGCGCCGCGCGGCGACCAGCCTCCCGCCCCGGCTGCACCGGCTGCGCTGGCTTGGTCATCGCACGTCCTGGGCATCAATCGTGCTATCGCCTACGCCATGATTGCCAGCGCCACCTGGGTCCGTGCCACCATCCGCAGCCAGGACGACGCCGAGGCCGCCAGCTCCGCGCACACCGTCTACCCCTAACCCGGTCGCCTGCGATGCCGCACAGCTCAACGTCGCCGTGACGCTCCCAGAGACCACCGTCGGCGCCGGTATGAGCATTGAGGCCACGCCTCACGAACGAGGGCGGTGACGCCTGTCTGCTCGACATCGGCGGCGCCTCCTGAGGGCGGTCATCAACTCGCGATCAGACCTGTGGACATCCACGACCCGCCCCTGCCGAGCCCCACCGAGAGGCCCCTGCTCGTCGATGTCGGGGAGTCCGCCCGCGCCTCTGACGTGGGAGCTGGTATGTCCATCTGCCGCGGGATGCTCGTCGGAGTCCTGCCTGACCCGACGCCGTCCCCTGGAGACGAGCGCCGCGCAGGACCCTTCTGCGAGCCCCTGGGGCCAGCGCGTCGCCCAGCCTATCGCCCGTCAGCGAACGTGGCCGCTGGCCGGCACCTACCGCCTCCACCTCCCAGCTCGTGCGGGACCGACATCGCGGCGAACAGGTCTTCCTCATCCAGTGAGAACTCCAGTGAGGGCTCATGCGAGGACGTGGGGTGAGAAAAGCCTGTCAGCCCTCATCAGAACCCGACTGAGACCCGCCGGCCCTGCCAGCGTACGGTCCCCACGCGGCGGTCGTACGGTGGAACCTCCGCCAGACTGAGAGCCCGTCGCGCAGGTCCGCGCCGCCCGCATCCAGCACGCCGTCGGCCCTGGCGCTCCCTCGACCGTGGCGCCGAGCAACTCGCCTGGGCGGCAGGTGCCCCACGATCGTGCGCGCCGTTGACAGCGACAGGCAGCGGATCTTCGCCAGAATCCTCATTTCCGCGTGGTGAGATCGAGGCGTCGAGTCACTGCGTCATCGCCCCCGATCGCAGGCGGAGCGGGCGCGACCATCGCAGGCGTCCGAGCAGGGCGCGTTCACCCGCTGAGGCCGGGCGTCCACGCGTCCTGCCCGGCGACCGACCGGCAGGTAATCGGACAGAGCAAAATCGCGCTCTCGGCCATGAGACCGCAGCGCAGTGCAGCCTCGAGCTGGAGGCATGCAGGCGCCCATCGGTGCCGGGCTCGACGGACGGTAGCCGTCGATGTCCGATGCGCGATGCGGCGCACACCATCTCGAGCAGTTGGAGGACCGAGGTGACTTCGCGGGACGGCAGGAGAGGGTCCTGACGATCCTCGAGGGCGTCCAGACCAGCCGATAGTCTCGTCCAGGCGCGCCTTGTAACGCTCCAGGTGCCAGCCCGGCTATTGCAATTGGCATCGCCTCAATTATCTTCTTTGATTATCCGGCGCTTTGCCGGGCGTCCATTGCACAGGGACATAGAGATCCGTACATGGATCACTCACCGGAGAGATTTTACCGGTAGCTGGTCTGGCGGGCTACCGCGCCCGCTGCGGTGGGAAAGCATCCCGCCCCTCTGGTGGTCTCTATGAGCAGCGTAAGGTTCGACGCGCTGGATGCGTTTCGGTGCGAGCCGTCGACGACGCCGCTGCCCATCTTGGCCAGCTCTGGCAGCATGCTTCGCGGCAGAGCTCGACGTCGAGATTGAAGCCTCGAGGAGATCACTGACTCCACCATCTCTGCACCGGCAGCCAGCATCGAGATCGCCCGGTGTCCGCGCAGGATGCGCCCAGGCCATCGCGCAGCACGTACCGGGCGTCGACGAGTGCCAGGTCTCGCGCAGCGGACTGCTGGCTGCTGGTCGGCTTTAGTCATTCCGCGTCT
>BNJS01002765.1_pt1 | contig 36057 bp, 32 predicted proteins | sample 8540461 | NCBI WGS metagenome assembly BNJS01 (sample SAMD00202454, study PRJDB9452) | human saliva metagenome | isolation source: human saliva | place: Japan
AGGATAATTGAGACAGGAATACTCCAATCACTTTAAAAGAAAGTGGAGAAAAGTATTAGGTTTATAGGAAAAGATTGAGATAATAATGGAAATAAATCATAAGACTTTCTTTGCAAAATAAAATTTAATTACGATTGGACAAAAAGATATTTCTCTAGATATTTTCAATAAGCACCACGTTTTGAAATTAATATTGATGTATGAAGTATTGTTGAGATTTGAACCGTGAAAAAGCGTATATATTTGAATAATCACTTAGACGAAATATAAAAGAGGCAAATTCTGCAATTATATCCTATTACAATCGAAATATCAGATATTGTTTTCAAGATACACGAATCATAATGAAAAATATTATTTAGATATAAACGGAGACGAAGATAGATTAGTCTTTGGTTGCAACCTAAGTAAATCATGTTTCAATTTTGACGAAAATATTGAAGAATTTGGTTTTTATGTGAGTATGATTGGATAAAGAAAAATGGGATAGGAATAGAAATTTGTTAATGGTGTATTATCCGAAATTGGTTATCAGATATACTCTAGAAAATGAAAGATGATTTTGTTCAAGATAATAAAGAAGAGTCATCAAACATTTAGACGAGTTAGGTTTAGAGTAAACTATGAGTCTCTTATTTGAAGAATTTGAAACCATTTGTTTCATTTAAACCGAGTTGGAATTACACCAACACCGATGGTCTTTCTTGGGATTGGATGCTTTAGAACGAGAGAGAAATTGGAAGCCGTCTGACACTGATGGCATTCATGTGGCTGGGTGATCCCAGAGGCCGGGAAGCGCCTGATCATCCTCAGACTTGGCGACCGGGACGAAGATAATGAAAGTGACGAAAGACTTAGGGTTGGATACTCAATAGATATTCATGAGCACGAATTCAAAAGGATAGAGTGAGGTTGAATTTAGACGTATCGACTTCACCCGATTTTGCAGAGAGCTTTCGAATCGGATATAGAGCTGTCCACATTGAAGTGCATCATATTTCGTCTTCCAAGTCTGAGCAGTATCTCATATTTACAAAGTTTCTTCTCAAGACTTATCGAAATGATCACAATACCACTGAGTGATTTTAAAAGATCGAGTGGCTGGAAAGACACGTAAATTCATCACATGAAAGTGCAGTAAGCTGCAAGATCAGTGGACAGGCAACAATGATCCAACGTTAGGAAGAGTTGTCAGAAGGTTTGAGAATATGACGAGTAGGACCATATTTCAAAGAGAATCCATATGAAGCGGTTAGACATATTGCAGCACATTAAAAGAAGATTCCCATGAGTATAGATAGAAAATCAGTTTGATAATGCTTTGAGGGACATTAGCATTCCAGCGTTGATTAAAGAAGAACTTGATGGGTGGGATGTTAATAGTAAAGAAATTCAACAAAGTTTAGCCATGTTAGCAGGGCAAATTTATTACAGACAATTATTAGCTACTAGCTGAAAAAGGAACTATAAAATATTCTCTCATTCTAAAAGTTTAATTCTTAACAATAACACTCAAGTCACTTTGACGCTCTATAATATTGAAGGCTTTGCATAGCAAATCACGTCGCTGGTATGAGCTATGAGTTAATTCAGATTATATTTGATATCATTGGCTGACTCATCTACTTGACTATCAAAAGAGCAGGTTCGGCTGAGTCAAACATTTTATGATGATTTGTACTGCTTTTTATACCAAACCGAGGTTACATTCCTTTGAGGTTATACCCACGGGTAACTATAAGGGTTTTATACTTGAAGTTGATAAATCTCTATGAAAGTTCAGGGCTAGCATGATTTGCGCTAGTAATGGAACATGTCCAAAATCAAGCGAAACTAGTATATTTAATTGTATTTGAAGAAGTTATTTACTAGCTTTTTGACAGCTTTTTATAAAATTAATGGAATTGACAAAATGTATGCAGTGAATGCACCATTACGGATAGAAAAGTATAGACACGTCATACGATGGTAGCAGACAACGCTTGGTTTTGAAGATATACAAAAATGTCTTTGATGTTCTGCTGGAGAATACAATCGTGAACACCTCAACTGAAAATGTGGTGTGATTTACTGATTCACAAGAAAACAGCTCTGACAGTCGCTATAGCTATGGATGATGACAGAACAATTACAAAATACCTATCTATATGTTCACTTAACTTTATTAAAATTAGGAGTATATATATAAAAGATTTTACAAGAGTGGCGGTCATGCTCAAGAAGTAATTAAAAGTACAAAAGACCAAGTTCCAGAAGAGCTAGTTCAAATTCAGAAGAATGCGGTTTGGGGACTAGACGGTGATCTGAAGGTCATTAATCCAGATGAGCATCTGAACTGGTTCAGGAAACTTACTTCAGAGGGGGTACTTTCCATTCCAATCTTTTTGACAGCTAGATGTTAGTAACCTGGGAGAAGAATATTCTTGGGATTATTAAATATAAAGAAGGTATACTTGATATTTTTAGAAAATTTATCACTTTTATCAAGTTTTTACCTGATAAAAGTCTTATAGATGATTATTTTGACTTACCGCTTTATCATGAGGCAATTGAAAAATATGGTTCGCTTGATTATACACAGTGTTTTGGATTTGTACCACTTTTTTGGTTTTTAGGTGGATTTAAAGATGAATCATCAGATAAGGTAAAATGCATGAACATATTTTGTTAATTACTCAATTCACTGGATCTATAGGAGATTAAAGTAGTCATACTCTTGATAATCTAATCAAAATGAAGAACCTTGTGTAATACCTAATTCAATTTCAGTGCAATCGGACAACGTTAAATGTTTGTGTTCTGTGTTTTTGTAAACTCATACTAACTTCTAGTTTTGATACTTAACTAGAAGTTACTCTGAAACTTACGCTTATATAAAAATAAATATTTTTCAAAAAGGTATTGCAAAAAGTTTGGGTCTCAGTGTACTATATATAGAGTACGTTATTTTAATAGCAGCTGGAGGGGTAGCGAGAGTGGCTAAACGCGGCGGACTGTAAATCCGCTCCTTAGGGTTCGGCATCTGAATCTGCCCCTCCACCATTGGGGGTATAGCCATGCGGTAAGGCAACGGACTTTGACTCGTCATTCGTTGGTTCGAACCAGCTACCCTAGTAGGATAGACAGCTTGGCTGTCTTTTATTTTCCTAAATTTTATTAAATTTTCTCAGATACTTGATTTAAAGGACTAGTCAATGATGATGGTCGTAAAGGTGGGAGTTAGAGAAAAGGAGCAAAGAGTGATGAAAAGTTTAGTACCTATTATTGGAAATTTATCATGGGAATGATAGTACTAACGAGTGTAATAACAGTATATGCGATGAATCAGGAAGTTCACTATTAGCTGAAAGATGGAGAGTTGTCTTTATTCGTTTTTCTAATGGCTTTATTGATTATGGTTACGAACAATGGAATGAAAAACATGGAAAAATTCTCCATTAATTATCTAGGAGAAATGATGTTTGCGATTATGTTAACACCAATCTTTTTATGTCCTATCGTTATATGGTAGAAGTATTAAGTTTAGGATGGATTCTTCATTTATCTAGCGCAGTCATTTTATTTATGAAATTACTTGGAATGATACAATATATATTAATGTTTTTTGAGTCCTATTGTGGCAGTTATGAAAGCTATTCAGTTTGTTAAAGTACCTTTTGATATGATTTAATAAGTAACTCAGAATGAAAAGAACACTCTTATCATTCTGAGTTTTTATTATATAAATAGGATAAAAATACTCTTAATAAATCAGAATATAACTGTGAAAAATCGAATTAAAAGGCTAGGATTTTTGTGAAAAACGATTTATAATAAAGCTATAAAGGGTTTTAAGTACTTATAGAGGGGAGGTATACTGCATGAATGAGGTAGAATTAGTTTGTTTTTAAAATGATTAGTGCATTAGGGCAGCTCGATCTCGCATTTATGGAAGCAATGGTAGCAGCAAAAAGGTAATTTTTGAAGAAGCTCAATCCCCTGATTGAGGAAGGACAGCAGCAACGATTAAAAGGACATGAAATTCACTTTTGAATTATTACAAAAAGATAGTTCAGAAAATAAAAGTACTTTTCGTTGCTTTTTATTACATCTCAGAAGACCAGTTGACGAGTGCTGAAATTTTACAGGTAACTCAGTGAAGAAGTGCTTGCACTATATCAACGATTAGATAAAATTGAAAAAGCATAAGAATGTAACAAAAATAATTGAGGTATATATATGAAACGTGTGATTTATTTTTTGTAATGCAGGAATGTCTACAAGTCTAGTGGCAAGATGAGTAGAAGTTGCAAATCAACATCAATTGCCAATAGAAGTCAAAAGCATTTCTGATGTTCAACTAGATTCTGTAGTTCAAGAATTTCATCCGGATGTCAGTTTTATTGGGGCCTCAAGTGAAATTCAAATTTAATGCTACTCGTGAAAAATATGAACCTATTGGTATTCCTGTAGAAAGCGATTAATTTGGAAGATTATGGGAATGTCAACGGGGCATATTTTGAAACGTGCGATTCAACTCATTAAAAATAATAACAGGATTTGTTATGTTTGATTCGTTAGAAAATAATGGGAAGTTCTGGGAAAATTAGGCAATAATAAAGTATTAATTAGCGATTCGTGGATGGATTTTTAGTGTCGACTCCATTAATTATTGTTGCATCAATTTTTCTAGTAATCGCAAACTTCCCAAATTCAGGGTATGTTGATTTCTAGCACAATTTTTGGTCAAGGTTGGCGAGCAAAATGGATGCTGTCATTGATTCAACATTTGTGTTTTAGGGTTATTAGGAGCTTTTTGGAATTGGGTATGCTTATGTCAAATCAATTGGAAAATGAGTCCAGTTGCAGGAGAGCTGTTGCTCTTGTATGTTTCCTTATTATTACACCAAAAAGTTCATGCTGATTTCGCAAATGCAGCGAATGGAAAAGCATTTAATGGATTTGCGTTAGGACATTTAGGGTCAGCAGGAATAAGCTAACCATGTTAACAGCTATTATTTCTGTCCAAAATTTTTGTGACGGTTAAAAAAATAAAGGTTGGGTTGTAAAAATGCCTGACGGTGTTCCGCCAGCTGTAACACAATCATTTGCAGCATTAATTCCAAGTGCATTTGCAATGTTCTTCTTCTTTGTAGTGTATTTAGTGTTCTCAGCAACAGATTATCAATACGCTCATAACTTTATTTATAAAATTTTACAAGCGCCATTAATGGATTCGGTCAAAGCTTGATTTTTGAACCAATTTATCAGTTTTTATCTACTTTATTCTGGTTCTTTGGTATTAATGGCCCTGCTGTAACGAATACGGTCTTTAATCCAATTCATTTAGCCTTAACAGCGGAAAACTTAGAAGCCTTTAAACAAGGAGTAACGCTTCCTAATATTTTTGCAGGCCCATTCGGAGATTTCTTTGCTAACTTTGGTGGTGGTGGTAGTACATTGTCACTTGTTTTCTTAATGGTATTCTTTGGAAAATCAGAACGTATGAAAATTAGGACGTTTAGCTATTATTCCTGGTATGGAATTAACGAAATGATTATTTTTGGATTACCAGTTGTATTAAATCCATTAATTGTGATTCCATTTATTTTAACACCATTAGTGAATACTATTTTAGCGACTATTGCGACTATTGTAGGACTAATTCCATACTACAGGGGCAGCACTTCCTCGACAACTCCATTCTTCTTCTCTGGTTGGTTAGCGACAGGAAGTATTGTAGCAAGATTGTTCCAAATTGTATTAATTATTATTGGATGTGTATTTACTATCCATTCTTCAGAGTGATGGATAATCAATATCTTCATGAAGAACATCAAGCTGCCGATCAATTAGAGGATGAATTAGATGACTTATCATTAGATGATTTGGTTTTGATGATTTATAAAAAGTAATAAACGTAGAGAAAAATTGAACGTGCGGAGGTGGGAAGACAACAGAAATGAGAGAATTTCTGTCGGTTTTCCCACTTTTTGAAGGGAGAAAGCATATGAGAGTCATATTATTTTTGAATCAAATACAAACGGGTTATGGTGGGAAGGAAAGCAGATACGCCTCTTGGGTTAGAAAAAGGAGGAATTGGCTCTTACTTGATGTATAAAGATTACTTTTTAAAAAGAAAACTTACAAGCATTGGCGACAGTGTATTGTGGTCCAGATTATTTTTGCAAATCATAAGGAAGAAGTGCTTCATAAAATTCATAATTTGATTTTGAAAACAAAAAGCAGAAGTATTGTTTGCGGGTCCATGTTTTAATGATAAAAAGTTTTACAGAGATGGCAGCAAATGTTGCTTCTTTTATTGAACATCAAACAGATTTCAAAACATATGTCGCTTGTCTCAAAAGAAAATGAAGAAATCATTCAACAATTCAAAGAGCATACGACCATGATTGAAAATGCCTAAAAAGGTGCAGTTGGTTTTAAATGATGCGTTGAAAGACATTGCACTAATTATTGCGCATAATCAACAAGATTCGAATCGAATTTATCGTTAGAAAGAGTAGTGAGTGAAGTGGAGTTACGTTCTTTCTTTTAGGTGATATCGCAGCAACTCTTCGTATTAATGTGTGCGATTTGCGAAGATTTAACGATGGAAAAATACTATCAAATATCAGAACACAATGATCAATATGGAATGGAGGAGTGATTATGTGGGGAATGATTGCCACTTGGAGAATGGCGCTCAGAAGGAGTCCAGAGGCTGTGCAGATATTAGAACAACAGGCATCTTCTGGAGATGCGATTGAATTAGCGATTAAAAGCAGTTGAAGATTTTCCCTATTATAAATCAGTCGGTTATGGTGGGCTTCCTAATGAAGTGATGGAAGTGGAATTAGATGCCGCTGTATGGATGGAACAACTCTTCAGATTTTGGAGCAGTATGTGCGATTCAAGATGTGGCGAATCCCTATTTCTGTGGCTCGTCAATTAAAGCTTGCAATCGGTGAATAATGTATTAGTTGGAATTGGGGGCTCAAGCTTACGCACAAAAGCAGGGATTTTGAACTGGGAAAAATATGTTAACGGATCGCGAAAATTCATTATCATAATCGAGTTAAAAGATTTACGAAACGGAATCCTTAGCACCTTGCAGGTCATGATACTGTTGGGATGGTTAGCTGAGATACAGCTGGAAAAATGGTCGCAGGAACTTCTACAAGTGGACTATTTATATGAGAGGACGTGTTGGAGATTCTCCATTTATTGGTTCTGGCTTATATGTGGTGGATAGGCAGTTGGTGAGAACTGCATACTGGTTTTAGGGGAAGACTGAGAAGGGAATTATTTCCTATGAAATTGTTCGATTAATGGAACAAGGGAATGCATCTCAACAAGCGTGTGAAACAGCTGTGAAGAATTGCAGAAAAATTAGTGCGACGAAGAGGAAGTGCTGAGATTTATCAGTTGTAGCGATGAACTACAAAGGAGAATGGGGAGCAGCAACAAATATTGCCAATTTCTCTTTTGTAGTAGCAACTGAAAAAGAACCATTAACAGTTTACCGAGTACATCCACAAGAAGATGGCACAATGATTCATGAAACAGCGACCCAAGAATGGTTGGATGACTATTTAAGAGAACGGACTGAGCCACTCGAGGTGAAATAAATGGAATAAAGAGAAAAGGCTAGTTTAAAGCCTTGGAAGAAATTCAACCTGAATTGCACAAGGCAATTGAACGATTAGTTGCTATTGAAAGTGTTCGGGGAGAATCCTTGCCAGAAGCTCCTTATGGAGAAGGGCGCAAACAGGCTTTAGTAGAAGTATTGGTACTCGCTGAAGATTAGGCTTTGAAACGAGACAAATTTAGACAATAAAATTGGCTATGCACAATATGGGAACCCGAGAAGACTGGAGCGTATTATATATTTTTGGGCATGTCGATGTTATGCCATTAGAATGGGATGGAAAGTCCTGCGCTAAAAAGCAACGAAGCGAGAGGGGAAAATTTTCAGACGTGGTGTGTAGGACAAAGGTCCGATTTTTGTCGAATTTAGTCTGCTTTATATGTGTTAAAAGAAAGAGTTCAATTTGACCGTCCGATCTCGAATTGTATTTGGAACAAATGAGGAAACGGGATTTACTATGTTAAGCATTATTTAACAAAAGAACAGCCCCTACTTTGTGGACTCCAGACTGTAAAATGGCCTGTGGTTTGATGGAGAAAAGAGGACGATTGAAAGTTCGATTGAGTACTTCATTAAAACGGGTTTCAGCCTTATACTTTTATCAATCAGTACTTACTATACGACTCATCAAGGAGTAGAATTAAGGAAATTAACTATTCTGATGAAGATTGGAATGATGCAATTAAGAGGATATATACTGTCGGAATAGAGGAAGGAAGACACTTTTATTGAGTGGACGATGTGTTATCCAGCTCTGTGACAAAAGAACAATTATTATCGGATATTCAAGAGCATATTCCAGAAGGAAGCCATTTTCAGAAGAAATCAGTTCATGGAAGCCAGTATTGTATGATGAAGATTCGATTTTACGTGCAAACTTTACAAAAAGTGTATCAGGAGAGTTGTTGATGGCAATGCAACACTGTTACGACAACGGTGGAACTATGTGAAAATCATTCCGAATATTATTGCTTATGGACCAAGTTTTCCAGGGCAAAGAGAGATATCGCTCATCTCCAAATGAGTGGATAGGAATCGAAGATTTAAAAGTGAATACCATTATTTATGGATTAGCATTGTATGAATTAAGTTTCATAACAAAAATAATAAGAAGGAGGGAAAGGATGACAACTTAGGAAATTTGTGCAGGAGGCATTGAGGATTGTATCAATGCTCAAACTGCAGGAGCCGATCGAATTGAATTAAAATAAGTGCGTTACATTTAGGAGGGTTAAGCCCTTCATTAGCCGTTTTAACGCAGGCTGTTAAAAATCGATATTCTTGATTATTTGTATGGTTCGATCAAGGGAGCTGGTTTTTTGTTATAACAAATTGGAAAAAGAAGTGATGTTTGAAGATGCGAAAATCTTTTTAGAAGCTAGGCGCAAAAGGCTTAGCTTTTTGGCTTCTAACTCCAGAAGGGATATGGATTGGGATGCTACAAAAAGAAAAATGATTGAGTTATGTAAAGCTTATAATGCCGATAGCGTAGTTCACCGTGCCTTTGATTGTGTGAAAAATCCTGAAGAAAACACTAGAAACATTAATTGAGTTAGGATGTACTCGTATTTTAACAAGTGGACAAGGAAAAATATTATGTCTGGCTTGGAAAATTTAGCGAAATGGCAAAAACAATATGGAAAGCAAATCGAATTTTTAGGAGGATGTGGCGTTTCTTGCTAATCTAACAGAAATCCTAGAAAAACAGGATTAGAACAACTTCATGGAAGTTTTAAATCTTGGGTAGTGGATCCAACAACAACGAATGGCGAAGTTTCTTATCGCTATTCTGATAGCGGAGACTATGATTTTGAGTCATTTAGAAAGTATGAAAGAAGCAGTTACTATTTTTAAAATAAAGGGGACTTTTATAATGGAGAAACGAATTTTAAACTGTGTGGCAAGTGATTTTAGAAAAATTTTCTGCAGAAGAATTAAAACTAGCCATTCAGGCAGGTGAGGGTAGAACGGTATGCTGTGAAATGGCGATTCATCATCGCCCTATTATTCCTGAATTAACACATGCGGAAATCGCCAGTGCATTCGGGGGAGACTTAATGCTTTTAAATGGATTTGATTGTTTAAATCCAAAAATTATACGGAGTGAAAGGTAGCTCCAATCCAATTGAACGATTAAAAAGAATTATGCGGACGTCCTATTGGTGCTAACTTAGAACCAGTAGATTTAGAAGCAGAAATGTTGGAAACTCGATTAATCATTCCAGCGGGAAGAATTTGTTCAAAAAGAAACATTAAAATCAGCAGAAGCATTAGGCTTAGACTTTATTTGCTTAACAGGAAATCCTGGTACAGGAGTAACGAATCAAGCAATTGCCCAAAAGCAATTCAAAAAGCGAAAAAATATTTTACAGGGGTCATTATTGCAGGGAAAATGCATGGAGCAGGATCCAAAGAACCTGTAATGAATCGAGCAATTGCAAAGGAATTGATTGAAGCGGGAGCAGATATTTTATTGGTTCCAGCAGTAGGAACAGTTCCCTGGATTCACAGAAGAAGCGCTCATTGATATTGTTCAGTTTGCATATGAACATGAAACACTAGTGTTATCAGCTATTGGAACTAGTCAAGAAGGTTCTTCTAAGGAAGTCATTGAACAAATTGCGATTCGCAATAAAATTTGTGGAGTTGATATTCAACATATTGGGGACGCTGGTTATGGCGGTTTAGCCGATGAATAATATCTTTGCCTCATCCGTTGCGATTCGAGGCATGAGACATACTGTTGCAAGAATGGCAAAGTTCAGTCGTTCGTTAATAGGCAAAAGTAGTATAGAAAACGATTTCCTTTTCGGAGATGCTCGTTTTTGTATATCGTTTTGAAAAGAGTTAAATCAAAATCCCTGTAAAATGATCCATTTCATGTTGAATAACTTGAGCAGTAAACTCAGTAAAAGGTTCCTAGTGAGTTTTACCCATAGCATCTTGATAGCGAACTTCGATTTTTGATAGCGAGTGGTGTTTTTCATTCCTGTATGAGAAGGCAACCTTCTTCTGTTTGATACGGTTGGGATTTTTAGTAATAACTGGATTGACCATCACGATATCAAATGGACCAGCAGCAACGATAATAATCGATTTATTACTTCCAATCATATTTGCTGCTAAGCCGACACAACGGTCACGATTAGCACTGTAACGTATCTTGTAAGTCAATAATGACTTGTTTGTCAGTAATAGGATTAGCTGAGAATTGCTTTTTGTGATAAGAAAAATGGGCTCTTAACAACATCTTTTTCATACTTGTCTCCTTTATTCTTGGCACATTCCAAGAAATATTTTAGTAATTTCTTCAGGGATTCTACCCCTTTAAAATCCAGTGGAAAATAATGGCGCTATGCTATAAATGAATACTTCTCGCATAGTCCTCTGGCATTGGTAGTTCTTGTTTTTAAATTTTTGTTTAATCGAGATCCATTTTTTCCATTAGTTCGATTAAAAACTTTCGAACGAGTTGGTTCGTATACGTGAAACGCTTGTAGCAACTGACTACGTGTATAAATTCAAATTCTTCTTTAAATATTCGAAAATTTGAACGACTGCAGGATAGGCCTCTTGTTTTTGAGTAATAGGATACTGGTTCAAAATCTTACAAAAATATGTTGCAAAAATTTCTTTTTCCAACTGATTCATCATATCGAATTTATCCACATAATGTAAATAAAAGTTCCACGATTTACACGCCTGCAGTGCGAGAAATGTCACTAACTGTACTAGCTTCAAAATCTTTTGTTTGAAGAAGTTGAATTAAAGGCTGTTTTTAAAAATTTCTTTCGTTTGAGTTTGTCGTTTTTGAACTTCCATCGTCTCATCCTTCTTAAATCAACACATCAGCTTCTAATTGCGCATTGAAATTTCTGTAGCGCTATTATATAGTAAATTTAAACAATAATCAACACGTTGTTCATTTAATAAGTAGAGGGAAAAAGTGGATGACATATATACAAGTAAAAATAGTTTTTAAACGATATCAAGTCAGGAGAAACTGAAAGTTATTGCCAATCATGATGTGAATTTTGAAATTGAGAAAGGGTGAATTCGTCATTATTCTTGGTGCATCCGGAGCAGGAAAATCCACTGTCCTAAATATTTTAGGGATGGACACTAATGATGAAGGAGAAGTATGGATTGATGGTGTAAATATTTCAAACTTTGATGAAAAAGCAATTAACGTATTATCGTCGAGATGATGTAGGATTTGTTTTTTCAATTTTATAATTTAGTACCAAATTTTAACAGCAAAAGAAAATGTAGAATTAGCCGCGCTGAAATTGTGAAGGATGCCTGGGATGCAGAAGAAGCTGGAAGCCGTAGGATTAGGACATCGTCTTCATAATTTTCCAGCACAATTATCGGGGAGAACAACAAAGGGTATCGATTGCTAGAGCAGTTGCAGGAAAAAGCCGAAGATTTTACTCTCAGATGAGCCTACAGGGCATTAGATTATCAAACAGGAAAACAAGTATTGAAGATTTTACAAGAAATGTCGAGAGATTATGGAGCGACCGTTAGTATCGTTACCCATAATACGGCATTAGCGCCATTAGCGAATCGTGTGATTCATATGCATGATGCTAGGGTGAAAAGTATTGTACTGAATGAATCTCACAAGCAATTGAGGAATTGGAATATTGAGAGGAGAAGAATCGTGAAGAAAAATATTGAATAAAGCGATTCTTTTTCTTCATTGAAGGAATCGAAGGAAGATTTTTATCAATCTTATGTTTAATGATGCTTGGCTCATTGTATTAGTAGGATTAAAAGTTTCGGGTCCGGATATTCAAGAGACGGGTCATCAATATTTGGAGAAGTATCATACAGCGGATATTTTTGTATTGGCGGATTATGGACTAAGTTCAAAAAGATCAAGAAGAATTACGAGAAGAAAATGCAGAAGTCGAATTTGGATATTTTGTGGATACCGTAATAGCGGACAGTCCACAGAGCGATTCGAGTATTTTCTAAGACTGCTCAGCAATCGAAGTGGAATTAGTGAGTGGATCTTATCCAAGTAATCTTGATGAAGTGGTATTAGATGAACAGCTGTCGAAAAATTATCAAAATTGAGGATTCTATAAATTTTAAAATGAAGTGAAGTCTCCGTCATTGTTAAAAACAGCAATGAGTTTAAAATTGTGGGATTTGCTCATTCGAGTGAAATTTTATCGAAAAATAGTAAAGGTGTCTCTACTGCAGGAAGTGGTGACTTATCAGATTTGCCATTGTTCCACAAGAAAGTTTTGACAGTTCTATTTATACGATTGCTCGTTTACGTTATCCGAATTTACGTAGTTTAAAAACATTTAGTAGGAATACTTTAGATGAAGTGGTTGGGATTCAACAATCTATCGAAGAAAAATTATCCGATAATGGAACCGTAAGGGCTGAATGATTTAAAAGAGGAAGCAGATGGAAAAAAATCCAAGATGGAGAAGAACAAATTTCAAAGCAAAAATCAGCTAGAAGAGGGAGAAAACGAAGTTAGAAGATGGAAAACAACAATTAGCCAATCAAGAAAGTAAATTAGTTCAAAGTCAAAAATGAACTCGCACAAAATCAAGACTCTCTAAATAGAGGGAATCAAGAAATTCAACAAGCAAAACAAAAGCTTACAAAAATCAGTTTGAATTACTGGAAGCTAATCGAGTACAGTTAGAAAGTTCAAAACAGACGTTAGAGCAACAAAATAGTGCCTTGCAAGAAGGAAGAAAGAAAGTAGCGGAAGCAGAGCAACAATTAGAAGCTCAAAAAGAAAAAGGACTTCCTCAAACAGCATTATCTGCTATGCAAGATCCTTTCAACAAAAACAAGAATTAGAAGTTGGGACTACGCTTTATGAACAAGGCATGAAGCAATATGAGAGCGGATGGGCTAGTTATCAAGAAGGGCTTGAAACAGTACCAAGAAGGATTAGCAATCATTCAGTCTAAAACAAAATACGCTAGATGCTGGACAAAGAGCATTAGCAGAAGGTAAAGACAAGTCTCAGTTGGTGAAGAAGCTTTTATCAAAAAGCAAAACAAGAAATCAAAGAAAAACAAGACCAATATACAGATGAAAAAGAAAAAGCTGAAGGAAAGATTAGCCAAGCTGAAACAGATTTAGAAGATGCAAAAGTTAAAGCTTTCTAAACTAACGAAACCTCGTTATTCTGTTTATACTCGCTCAACTATGCTAGGCAGTGAAGGCTATTTAAATATGAAGTCTACTTCCGATGGAATTATTTCTGTAGCGAATTTATTCCGGTTGTGTTATATGCTGTAGCAGCTTTGATGACAGTAACAACGATGACTCGTTTTGTGAATGAAGAACGAATGAATGCGGCATTTTGAAGGCTCTAGGCTATAGTACATTTGATGTAATGAAAATTTGCCTTTTTATGGTTTTAGTGCATGGGATGATTGGAACAACTCGTAGGAATTGGTTTAGGAATCACTTTTACTGCAAGTATGTTAGGCGTTACTTTATTAAAAGAAACGACTCTTCCTTCGATTTCGTTATTGTTTAATTTCGCGAATCACGATTGTAGCCTTTACTCTGTTCGATTGGGGTGTAGTGTTATTCCACCTGTATGGATTGCGTATCGAGAATTAAAAGAAAGTTCGGCAAGTTGTACTATTACCAAAAAGCTCCGAGTGTGGGTTCTAAAATTTGGTTGGAGTATATACCGTGTTTATTTGGAGAGATTTAGTTTCACTCAAAAAGTAACGGCACGAAATATATCCGTTATAAACAACGAATGTTGATGACGATATTTGGCGTGCGGGTTCGGTCGCTTTATTATTTGCTGGAAGAGGAATTTTTGTCTTCCTTATCAGGCATTGCCCATCGTCAATTTGAAATTATTACGTATGTGCCATTTGTCGTCAAAGAAGCTGTGATGACTTCAACAGAACAAGAAGCCTTGAACCAATTATTATCTAAAAAGAAATCGAGCATTATAGTGATGTACATAGTGAAACGATTTCTACTAAAATTGCTAGATACATGAAGAACAATCAGTGACAGTATTAGTAGGAGAAGAAGGCAGGTTAAGTCGTTATTTACAGTTGTTTGATGCGGAAACAGGCTAAAGCAAAAGACACTTTCAAATGATGGAGTGTTTTTATCGCAAAAATAGCGCAGTTGTTGAATGTTCATGAAGGTGAAACGGTTCGTTTTACGAATTGAAGACAGTGTGACGAAAGAGATGGGTTATGTAGTCAGGCATTGTGAGAAATGTATGCAGGGCACTTTATGATTATGTCGCCAACGGTTTATGAAACACTGGCTCAAGAAACTCCAACAAAACGCGAGCTTTGTTAGTTTTTAAAAGAAAAGATGTGGATAGTGTACGTAAGATGTCTGCTCAATTATTAGCTCAAGATGGAGTGAAGGCTGTTGTGCAAAATACTTTATGATTCATCGGATTGAAACGATTGTTGGTTCATTGGGTCGAGTGATGATTTTAATGTAACGATGAGTGTCGGTTCTGTTAGCTATTGTTGTTTATATAATTGCTACAACGATTAATGGCAGAGCGAATTCGAGAATTATCGACCATTAAGGTGTTAGGCTTTTGAATCGAGAGGTGACATTGTACATTTATCGTGAAACGATGGTTCTTTCTTTGATTGGGATCGGGTGGGGCTATTGTTGGGTAAAAGTATTGCATCGTGTGATTATGTGGAAGCAGTGGCGCTCGCGTTTTGTGCGGTTCAATCCGCAAGTTGGGTTGGATGTTTATATTTGGGCCGTGATATCGTTTTTGATTTTTAGCGGTGCTAGGGATACTAGTGAACCATATACTCGAAAGAGGTTTGGATATGTTGAGGCTTTTGAAGTCTGTTGATTAATACAGCTAGAAATGGAAAATAATTAAAAATAGCTGTAGCAATGGACGCAAAGAAGCTTTGCAAAGCGAATCTCTCAATGCTACAGCTATTAGATATTTCATTTTTATTCACTTCGAAAATACCGGTGTTTTTATTGTACAAAATTTGAATATCTATTTAAAAATATTTTTAAATAACTCTTGCTTTTTAATTTCAGAAGGAGTATTATCTATTTGAAAGAAAAGTAAATAGAAAAGAGATGAGTATATGTCTGTTAATGATATTTTGTCTGCATTATCGGATGAAAACCGTCGTAAGATACTAGAAATTTTTACGACAGGGACAGAACGAATACTGGAGACTTAGCACGAGTTTTACAAATCACACCACAAGCATTGTCGTATCATTTAAAAAGTTAAAACAGGCGGATTTAATTTATGAAACAAAGGACTTTATTTATTATGAATTAAATTTAACCGTTTTAGAAGAGGCAATTGTTTGGATGAATTCAATTATTGAGGAAATAATATGTTAGTTGAAACAAAGAAAAAAATTTATTTATTAGATGTCATTTTTAACCTTTTTACCGATTTTACTTGCTTTTATGCGTTGTTTGATGCACCTGAGACCATCGTATTCTCGTTTTGATCTAGAAGGAATGTTGTCGTAACAGCTTCCCGTTGGACAATTCTAATCTACCAATTTTCATTCTATTATTATCTGGCTTCGATTAAATGGATTGATGCTAAAGAATTAGCAGGAAGTAAATAAGAAATTAGCCGTTATATTTTCAGAATAACATTACTATTGCTAACGCTATCGTCTTTTCCAATTTTTTCTTAATTTTAACGGGTATAGTATGGTATCCCAAATGGGACGCTTGATGGCATTTTCTAATTGGTTTTTATGATATTCGTTTGGAAATGTTGGTCCTAAAATTAAAGAAACAAACAAGACACTTTGAGTTCAAAATGTACCTTGGTTATGAATAATGATGAAGCATTTCGTAAAAACACAACGATTCTTCGGATTGGCGAGTATGATTGTGGAATTATCTTTATTTTAATTTCATTATTTGTGGCGAATCAATTAGCAATGATTCTTGTAAGTAGCGTTTTATTACTAACGATTGGGATTACTATAGTGTATTCACTATAAAATTAGCTAAATAAATGATGAATGACTTTTCTAGGTAATAGTTTTTGAGCAATATTCTCTATCGTTACGAAGAAAAATCATGTTATTAGACTCTAATAAAAACTAAAAGGAAGTTAGACAATGTTACAGTTACAACATATTTCAAAAATATATCAAACTGGAAATCAAGAATTTCACGCGTTGAAAGATATCTCGATCCGTTTCCGTGAAAAATAGAGTTCGTCTCAATTTCTCGGACAATCGGGTTCAGGAAAACCACTCTATTAAATATCATCGGTGGACTCGACCAATACACATCGGGTGATTTACTTATCCAAGGAAAGTCAACAAAACAATTTAAAGACCAGATTGGGATAGCTACAGAAACCACACACATTGGTTTTGTCTTCCAAACTCTATAATCTTATCGCACCAAACGGCACTCTCAAACGTTGAGATTGCGATGACGCTTTCTGTGTTTCTAAAAGCAGAACGTAGAAAACGCTATCAGAAGCGCTCGAACGCGTTGGATTGAAAGATCATTTATATAAGAAAATCAAAACCAAATGTCTCGGGGACAAATGCAGCGAATCGCGGTTTGCAACGCCGCCCTTGTCAATAATCCAAAAGTGCGTTTTAGCTGATGAACCGACTGCAGCAGCTCGATTCTGAGACTTCACTCAAATCATGGAGTTGTTAAAAGGAGACATCGCCAGAGACGTCTCGTTATCATGGTGACGCATAACCCAGAGTTGGCACAGAGTAGCCTCACTCGTATCGCATAGGTAGTAGATGGAAACATCTTAAGCGACTCCCGAATCCATACGAGATCAACCGAAGAAACCAAACAAGGTGATATTCAGTTCACGAAGACGAAGATGAGCTTTTATGACAGCTCTAGCTAACCTATTGACGAAGAAGGGCCGTACCTTCCTGACTGCTTTGCCGGTTCTATTGGGATTATCGGGGATTGCCTTGACTCTAGCCCTTTCGAACGGTGTGAGCAGCTACGTGAAAGAAGTGCGAAAGACGACCTCGTTTCTCTTCCTCTGACGATTAGAGAACAGAACCGCAGTAATTTGCTTGCAACCTCTCCGGATTTGGTGATAAACCTTATAAAGGACGACAACGAACTCGAGTCAATAGCGGTGTTGACGAATTTGTGACAAATTGGGAAAAACGACCTAAAACAGTTTTCAAGACTTACTTGGATGAGACACGTCGAGTCGCAACCTCTGCAAGACAGTTCGTTACCAATACAGTTACAACCGTAGCATTTACGCTGTGCAGTACATCGAGCGGTCCGAGCATTCCTTCCGTCAGACTTTGTCGAAGAAATCGACACGTCGAACAAACGATTAAAGGTTACTTGCAAAATAGTTGACTACTGGGAGCTAACTCTTCAAGCGACGAGGAGATGTAATATCGCAATATGACCGTGCTAGAGGTCGACTTCCAAATGATAAATCTGAAATCGTCCTTATCGTGGATGAAGATAATCAAATTAGCGACTTATGCTCTTTATAGCTTACGCATTAAAGACCCTAACGAATTAAACGATGTGAAGAAACTCGATGAACTTAATCACAAATATATCAATATAGTGATTTCATCGGAAAAACATTCAAAGCCGTTGGAGAACATGAACAGATTCGCCAAAGAAAAATAACCAATGGATGAATAAAATTAACGACGAAGCCTATATGAAGACGCAAATCGAGAATGGGCTCGAGGCTTACGAGTGTCGGCGTTCTTCATCAAAAGGCACCAGTTCTGGTGGTGACACTCCTTCTGGGGGTGCAAAAGCCTACAGCCAGCGTCTTATCGATTATACTTCTGAGCAAATTCAAAAATAGTGACATCGTAAAAGAGCAAGCAAAGTCAGCAAACATCAGTGCATTTACTGGAAGAAGAATTTTGCCAAAGATCCAAAACCATTCAATTCAGCTAATTTAACCGAAGAAGAAAAATCCCAGTTGGTAGTGACGCCTGAACAACAAGCGCATATATCCAACAATGACAACGAAAACTCAGCTGCTACGACGAGGAAAGACTTAGCGAAATTGGAGTGTTATCGACAAATCCAAACCGGCTCTATCGAGGGTTCTGCACATCTTCGTTCCAACAAAAACAAGGTTAAAGGACTTCATCAACGCCATATAACACGGCGAAAAGACGCCGGCGAACAGACAAAGTGCTCGCCTACTCCGACGATATTCAAAACCATCATGTCTTCGATTTTCACGACAATGGTGGGTGTGATTACAACTGCTTGTTGGCTTCGTGGCTATCTCGCTTATTGTATCATCGATTGATGATTGCGATTATCACGTACATCTCGGTTCTTGAACGTACAAAAGAAATTGGAATTCACGTGCAATACGCTTCGAAGAGAGACATTCGTCGCATCTTCACGGCCGAAACCGATCATCGAAAGTTTATCTCCGGGCTACTCGGTATCGGAATTACAGTACTTGCTGTTTTCCCAATTAATGCGATTGTTGAGAAAAATAGCAAAAGTTAGATGTATAGCACAATTACCGTTGTCTGTCAGCTTGTCATATCGGTATCTCAATTATCCTTACCATGTTAGCTGGTCTTATCCCTTCACGTGTCGCGCATGCAGAAGATCCAGTTGAGATCGATGTACAGTGAATAATATCTATACTCAAATTTATTATTATAATTCGTTTTAGTTCTCGAAATAAAAACGTAATAGAAACACCTCAAAGGATAATTAGTTAACTCTAATTTTTAGGTTGTTTGACAAATCCTGTTGGTGAGAAATCACCGACAGGATTTTATGATGCAAAAGAAATCCAGGTTACGATTAAGTCGACTCAAAAAGTCTAACTTTTGGGGTCACTAAATATGGTTTCATGGCTAAAAAGCTCCATCTTTTTTCTTCTTTATTTATGTATTTACGTTGAATTCTTTTCTCAGTTATGGATGAGATTCTACGGAAAGCATGCATTATCCCAACAGTTCTTTTATTTTGCAGGAAGAAAAGAGCACACACATATAAAAACAGATCGGAGCTCAGAAAAGCTTTGAGTACTATAAGCCACAGGGGCTTATAGTGCAGGGAAAAATCGAGACCAGAAACTCGATTTTTAGCTAAGACTCGCAAAGCGAGGCTACTAGCGTCCTAGCTACCTAAGCGTAATTTTTCTCTGTTTTTATTTTGTTTAGTTGTTATCTAATCAGTCGTTCAAATCTTCTACTTCAGCAATTGAGAAATCTTTTTCTCTAGGCTGTATCAATTTGGTTTAATGTTTCGTTTGAAACTCCTGCAGGAAGAGTAATTAACAGACGACGACAGTGAACGATCTTTTTCTGTATCCATGTCACTCAACATTGGCAATAGAAGCATATTGATTAATAATCTTAGAATTTGAGCTAATGATCCCTTTTCACCACCAGAAATAATTGTTAAAAACATAAGACCATTATTCACACTCCAAGATTCTTGAAGCATATTTAACAAACTACTAGCGTTAAAATACCATAAAAACGTTGAGAATCGTCTAATACAGCAATATAAGGTACATTCTTTAATTGTGAAGAACACTTTGAAGAACGAACTTGTAATATTGATAACTTTCGTAGTGTTTTTAATTAAATGAGTAACTGAGTAGCTCATATGCCTTCCCATTTGCTATATGACGATAGATCGTGCATTTATAAATGTTTCCACGGAAAAGTTTCTGTTTCATCTAAAACTGAGACGCAACGATATCCAGAATTTTTCTAAAAATAACAATGAGCTTCTTCAAGGTACAAGATTCTTTAACAAACCGTTAAACTCTTTTTAGGAATAACAAATGATTTTAATAGCATAGATATGCCCCTTTCTTGAAAATCGATTTTCGTGTTTTGTGCAAAATATAGGGACATCGTTTTCATTATTGATATTACATGATTAAAAAGTAACTATTTATCAAAAGGGTAGCTAAAGTCTCTCTATATGTGACATATCTTGCAGTGCAAAAAGTAGTATGATATTTGTATATCATTAACAAAGTAAAAGGGGATAACTGAATGACGACAGCAGATTCTGATGGGAGTTCTTTGGAATCCAGATTTTTAATTATTGTACTATTAACTGCCATAAATGCATGCATCAGCGGAGGTGCATTTGTATCGGTCGCAAAGAAGATGAGTCAAAAAGCAGTGAAGAGATAGAAGGCGCAACAGGTGATGCGTTTATTAGAAAATTCAGATGAATTTTTAGCAACCATTCAAGTAGCGATTACTTTAGCAGATTCTTCTCAAAGTGCTTTCTGCAGCTACAGTTTTGCTTTTCGTGATTCAACCATTATTGGAGAATGTACCAGGTGCAAACATTAGCATTATTAATCGTAACATTGATTCTTTTCTTATTTAACATTAGTGTTTGATTATATCCAAAACAAGTTGCCTACAATTGTGGAACACATTCCTATACAACAGGAATTGTTTATTGTCAAAAAGGTTTCTAAACCATTTTATATGGTTTAACCGTTTCAACGGGTATTTTTAAAACGAATGACACCAATTGGTTTAATGAACAAGGGAAAATTAACACGTAGTGAAATGAGAATTTCTCTTAGCGAATAGTCGTAATGATGGTGCAGGATTGATAAGAAAGATTTTGACACTTAAGGGTTTTACTCAACTTGATTCAGAAACTAGCTAAGTGATGTATCAAGAACACGGACACTTAATGTGATGTGGAAGATGATTTAGCAAAAATATCAGAAATTATTTTAAGTAGTTCTTATTCACGTTTTCCCAATTTATGAAGAAGATAAAAGATAATGTAATTGGAGTTTTACATTCTAAAGATGTTTTCAAAGAGCGGCAAAGAACAAGGCTTCGATCAAATCCAATTAATGGATTTAGCACATGCAACCATTATTTGTTCCTTCAACAATTTTTCGTGAGATGATTTATTAGTAGAATTTAGAAAACACACGTCAACATATGGCGATTTTAAAAGATGAATACGGTGGAGTCGAAGGTGTCGTGACGTATTGGAAGACTTAATTGAAGAAATCGTCGGAGAAATTGAAGATGAGTATGATGTGGAAGAAATGAGTTATCAGTGAGAGTGATGAGAAGAATTTCTTACATTGATGCGAGGAATGACATTAGAAAAAATTCAATCAAATTTTCCAAACGTCAATTGATTCAGATGAAGTGGATACAATGGCGGGAATTATTTTAGAAGTTGGGATGCTTCCAGAAGATGATGAGAGTTGTTGAAGTTCGTAACGAGAACGTCTTATTAAAACCAACTTTTAGTAGAAAATGGAAGAATTCGTCGGATTCATGTTCACTTACTAACTCAGAAGAGTAGAAGCGTACGAACAAGAAGAAAACGAAGAAGAAACAGAAGAATAATATCGTAACTATCGGGTCCAAAGTGCTCGATAGTTTTGCATTATAGGGTGCTAATCTCGCCAAAATTTGAGTTTTCTACTGCTAATGTCAAAAATGGCGTAGATTAATCTCGTCATTATTAGTTTTTCTACGCCAAAATATGCTAGTAATGGCGTAGAGATGGAGGGGATATTTTGAGACAATTTAATTATGTAGAAACTAATGGAACTTTCTTTACCTGTAAATATTTATCATCATATTGCTAAAATTCATGAATATAAAAGGAAACAAGAGCTTTATGTGAAAATTATCCGGATGTACTGGAAAAATGATGGATGTTGCTAAAATTCAAAAGTACAAAATCTTCTAATAGCTATTGAAGGGATTTATACGAATGATGCAAGACTGAAGGAATTGATGAATCAAAAGGCAGAGCCTCAAAATAGAAAATGAAGAAGAGAATTTGCAGGGATATAGGCATGTGCTTGATATAATTCATGAGAACTATGAATATATAGAATTTAGTAAAAACGATATTTTAACACTGCACAATCAGTTGTATTCTTATTCTTTCGTGAATCATAACGGGAAGTTTAGAAAATAGATAACAGATTATATGAAGTAGATGCTGGAAATAAAAAGTTCGATTTCAACCGGTAAGTAGCTTTGGAAACAAGAGATGTATGTTGATGCAATGGTGAAGGCTTATGACTTGAAGCTATAAAAAGAAAATGTTCCTCCTTATTTTAATTCCAGCACTCATTCATGATTTTATGTATTCATCCTTTCGATGATGGAAATGGAAGAATAGTAAATTTTTAACATTACTATTACTCTCTATAAGTTTTGGATATTTTTGTGGGACACGGTATATTAGTATAGAAATGCTGATTGAAGAAAACAAAAGATTCTTATTATGAGGAATTGCAACATTCAAGTGCAAAATGAGCATTCTGGGGAAAATGATGAATTACCATTTATTGAAATATATGCTAGGAGTTATCTTGAAAGCTTATAAAGAAAGAGATGTGACGACAGATTCAGATTGTGGGAGACTAATTAACATCTCCTGAAAGAGTGATGACAGTGATCCAAAAATCATTATCGCTCTTTCTAAAAGGATATTATGATTCTTTGTCCAGATGTTTCCCAAAGAACAATTGAACGAGCATTAAAAATTTACAGCTTACTGAAAGATACAACAAGTAGGAAATGGTCGTTCTACAAAATATATGAAAATCTAGATGTAAACTAAAAGAAACTATCGGGTCAAAGGGCTCGATAGTTTTATTTTCAATGATTGGATAATTTCTGATAAACTTGGGCGTGGCTTTGGATTCTTTGGTAAATCCTCAATGATCTGTCATAGTCTTTACTCCTAAAAATGATTATAATAAAAACTAAATTATTGGCTAAAAAGTAATCTTATAGGATGACTTGGGGAAAGTTATGGGACATGGAGAATTTATTAAAAAGATTAGACAAGAAAAGCATTTAACGCAAAAGAGTTAGCGGAAGGTGTTTAGTAGAAAACTTTTATCGAGTTTGAGAGAGGAGAAATGTAAAATAACAGTGATGAATTTGTTAGAACGATTAATGTTTCCTTAGATGAATTTGAACAATTAGTGATTTCAAAACATTCTCAAAAAGAATTTTTACAGTTAGAAACTTTTAAAAGTCAAAAGATGGATATTTATTAGAGAACTTTAAAGACAGAAGAAAAACAATTGTTTTCAAAATGATAGAAATGAGACGACATCTTCATAATCAAATTTTGGTGGAAGCTCATTTACAGTATTTACAAAGGTAAAAATCTTGATGTGAAACAAAAAGAGTGATTCAATCTTATTTATTTTGAAGTAGAAGAATGGGAGATTACGAATGGGAGTTATTTGGAATATTGTTTTCTGTCTTTCTACTGAAGAATCACATTTATATCTGATTCTATCTTTAGAAAAGCTCGTTTAGGAAAACGTGACACAATGCATAAACAGAATGTTGTGTCGAGATTTTATTAAATATAGAAGATATTGAAACAAATTCATCTGAAGCCAAATGAAGTAGAAGCGTATTTAACAGAATTATTAGAAGATGAAGAATTTTATGTAAGAAAATTCGTTTTAACTATATAGCAAAAGAATTCTTCATATTTATCAAGGACATGTGAAAAAGGAAAAACTTGAGTGTATGAAGATGATTGATATTTTTAAGGGTTAAAAGAACGTAAAAGGCTACTCAATATCAAGAATATTTAGACTATGTTTTAAGTGAAATAGAATAAAATCCAACTATAGGATGATCGAAGTGTTTGTGGGGAAAGTATAATGTAGATAAACATTCGGTTTCTACAAAGGAGTATAACATGATTCGAAAAGTTAAGTACAATTCATAATCATTTTCATCATGTAGCTTGGAAGGTTTTAGAGCTATGGACGAGCTTTATCCATGCAGATTTATTAAATTTTTAGTGGTTGGACTTTCATCAATTCGGAATGGGAGCTTTGATTAGTAGCAGTGTATGCTGTGTTTCTAGCAGACAACATATGGATCTTCGATACCGCTCCTTTCAGTGAAGCAAAAATTGCAACGCTTTGGAGAGATGAAGTGGTGAAGCTATTTCAATACGTCTTATGCGTATTTTCATCAAAAGAAGAATCATGATTACTTGCTTGGTTTACAAGTGACTAGTGGATCAAATTCAAGAAATGGCAGTCAATCCAAGTTTTCTACTGCTACGGAAGTTTTAGGAATTGTATTTTTCAACAGTTGGATTATGAGTATTCATTGGAGTTTAGTCGTTGTTGTGATAATTGAGATTGGTATTTTAGCTTCTATTACCGAAAGTTTATGCTAAAGAACTATCTAAGAAGACTGTGCATAAAACAAAAGAAAAATGAACGATTTAATCAAATCATTTCTGATCGTATTATTAGCATACGATACGATGATTTTTGTCTTTCAACAATAGCAATATTTTAAAGAGTTCATCAAAACTTCTGAACAATTAGGCTTTACTCGAAAAATTATAGTAAATCTTTTGCCAAAAGTAGCAGTTCTAGGTGGCTTTAGGAATGTTCTTAGTCAAATTTCTATCTTCTTATTTACAGGATATTTAGTGACAAAGATGGTAACAGTAGGGGCTATTTGGCAACGACAAGTTTAGCAGGAACTATTTTTAATGCTGTTGGAAATATGGGTCAAGAATTAGCGATGGTGACTAGTGCTAAACCATTATTTGAAAAAGAAATTCATACATTACCGTTCTCAACACGAACAGAGGATCGAAGTGAGTAAAACACTGGATGATGCAGAAAGTATTATACAAGATAGAAAATCTTCAATTTTCTTATGGAGATACTATCGTGTTGAAACCTTTTAGCAAAACTTTTGTTTCAAAATCATAAATATGCCATTATGGGAGAAAGTGGAACAGAGAAAATCTACTCTGCTTAATATTTTGGGTGGATCCTTGAAGAATATCAGGAAATATCACTTTATATATCAAAAGAGATTAAACACCATTCCTATTCAAAAACTTTACGATTCTCTTACTTATGTGGAACAAACTCTCCCTGCTTATTATTTTCCAGGAGGCATTCGTGCAAAGCTTATTTGTTTTCAGAGAGAAACATCGAAACGAGAGAATTTGCACAGGAGGTGCTGGGTAAAGTGTTACTAAATCCATCGTGGAACATAATTACACTCAAAGGCTTAGATACAATGAGTCCGAGATACTTCTTCAACATTGTCAGGAAGTTCTTCTGTACAGCATTTCTCGCGAGCGTTGGTTCGAAAATCACGATGTTGTTACTAGATGAAGTGACCTTGCAAATTTAGAGTGCTCAAAACTGGAACTTGAGCTGATGCAATCTTTGTTACAAGAGGAAAATCTAACTTTATTCTTCTGCATGGTAGCTCATCCATCTTCCAGAAGAATTAAAATCTCTATTAGATGAAGAAATCCTTTTGTATATAGGTGGATGCTGACATTTCTTCCTCTCAAAAGCAGTGAGAGTGTTTCTACTTCTACAGATACAAATGTATCTAATTCGTGGAGTTCATCAGCCAGAATAAATAGGGTTGTGTGTATGATTGTCGCTATATATAAATGCAGGGGCAAGAAAGAGGTGAAAACAAGTGTAAGTTTTGGAATCAATTAAGTTTGATTAACCGAATCGTTATTGGTATGATTATTGACGGTATTTTTATTGGAATTTTTCGTTTCCTCAAGCACGTGGCGGTAGGAACTATCAGGACGAGTTTTCGTAAAGATGCGTTAGACTTAATCGCACCACTATTGTGGTAATTCTTTGTTGTACCGCAAAGATGCTTTGGCACAACATAAGAGAAGGACGTGAAACAAATGTGAAAAATCAATTGTAGTTTTATATTTATTTCGGAACTTTTTGCAGCAACTGGCGTTGGTGGGAGTTAACTTGCTGGTTTGCATTTCCAATTACGTACTATGTTAACGGACACTGTCTCGAAAGTGCAGCGCCGGAAGGGTGCTGCAAGTATTACAAACCTTAATTTTAAAATTAGTAGATGATCCGGTAGATGGCTCTGCGAGGCGGAAACGCCAGCAATCATTATCTATGCAGGCAGTTGTGTTTGCACAGTTTTGCTGCACGCAGATGAAGCAACAGTATCATCTGAGGCACACAACAAAGTGGCAGATGCAACAGACGTATGTAAAAGTAGTGATTAGCTTTGCACCATGTAGCTGGATTATGGGATTGTTTATACAACTGCTTTCAGAAAATGAGTAGTGTATTTGCACAGCATATAATGGTGAGTTAATTATGGTGATTAGTTGGAGAGTATGTTCTTTGTAGCATTAATTATGAATCCAATTAGTGTATTCTTTATGATTAAAGAAAATCCTTATCCATTAAGTATTCCGTTGCTTGAGAGATAGTGGAATTACAGCATTCTTCACTCGTGGTTCAGCAGCAAATATTCCAGTAGTATATGGGAATTAACATGAGAGTTTGGATTAGATGAGAATAGCTGTTGAGTGTCAGTTTCCTGCATGTACAGTGTAATCATATGGCGGGTGGCATTGCAATTACAGATGTTATCATTAGCCGCTATTATTCGCACTTTTAGGGTCAAGTGGACTTTTAACAGCGTTAAGTACTAAGTGATAAGCTGTCAACAGTAGCATGCTGGTGCTTCTGCGCAGGGTAACAGGTGGATCATTGTTATTAATTCCAGTTGCATGTGTTTATTCAGATTTCCAAATGATATTGCGATGCAAGTTGTTGTTGAGGGTTGGTTATTGTTGGGGTACATTACAAGATTCTTGTGTTTGTGCACCGCCCAATTCATCCTTCAGATGTTCCATTTCAGCGGCAGCATATTCCGTCAATGGAGAGGTCCCGAGTGATTGATGTTCGTCCTGGCGATTATGAGATAATATTTCTAGGGAGAACTTTTGGTCTTCCTGTCATTGACTAAAAGCAGAGGGGTATAATCAATTTATAGAAGTTTACAAACGTAAATTTGAGAGAGAGTTTTAAAATGATAAAAATTTAAAATGAGAGGATTTAAAAGTGTTCGAGTTGTTGTTGCGGCTGTAGAAAATGCAAGTGCGTGTAGTGAAGGTGTTGACAGCAGTATGATTTAGAAACTAAAAGCTGACTGTTAGAATTTGTACAAGATCACGTAATAAATGTACAATTGTGAATCGAGTGTCAAGGCAGGATATCAAGCTGAGTTAAGCGTATGACAAGAGGAATTTGTTGGTTATGAAGAAAAGAAAGAATTTGCATTAGAAGGATCACAATGTGCCGGTTGTGTCAGTACGTTGAGTTTGTCGCATCTTCCAGGCGTCAGAAGCCAATGTAAATTGTAGCAACTAGATGATAGTATAATTTAATCCAAAGGAAGCGATAGATGTGCATTATGGAAACTGTTTCTCTAGCTGGATGTCAGGCTATCATGTGATAAATGATTAGAAGAAGATGTGTGTTAGAAAAAACGTTAAAAAACAATTACACTCATGATGGGCGATATAAGTTATTTGCCATTGTATTGCTTTATATTGCAGTGGTGAAATGATTGGACTTCCCTCTTCACGATCACAGCCATTGGAACATCAAATTTATATTTCCTTAACACCAATTGATTTTAGTAACTCTATTTTATGGGTGGGTCAACAAATTTATTTGTGAATGGTTCATTGATTAAGCATCCGAATAACCAGTTCATTGATTTGCATTAGGAACGAAGTGCTGCCATTTTATATAGTGTAGGTACAGTTCGTATTTTGGTGGGAGTATCATTATAGATGCACCTTTATGTAAGTCCAGCAGTCAGCTTTAGTTTATTACCTTAGGAAATATTTTGAAGAACATAAATTCATCATTAGTCCTTTCATAAAAAGCAGTCATTCGTGATGGAAAAGTTGGTTTTGAAGGTACAAATTGAAGTGATATGAATTGACCAGGTGAAAAAAATTCCTGTGGATGAGTTATTCTTTGATGAATCATGATTACCGGCAAAGTGTACTTAGATGCTTCAAAAAGAGGAAGCAAAGTAGTTGGAGCTACGTTGAATACAACTTGGTTTCATTCAAGGTTGATGACAGTTGGGAAAGATACAACAGTATCTCAAATTATTCGTTTAGTAGAAGAAGCGCAAGGATCTAAAAGCTCAATTGTGCCATTGCAGACCGTGTAGCCAGATTTTTGTTCCAATCGTAGCCAGGATTATCTCTTTTAGCAGGTCTATATTGATTGATTGGTGGAGAATCTTTTGAATTTGTCATGTCGTGATGATTTCTGTATTAGTCATGCTGCGTCCATGTGCATTAGGATTAGCAGCTCAACTGTCTATTATGGTAGAACAGGGTTTCGGTGCTAAAGGATATTGAAATTCAAAAGTAGTGCAGCTTTAGAAAGCTGGACGTATGAGGTGTTACTAGATAAAACAGGGACGATTCAAATGGTGGAAGCCTAAAGTGGTGATATTCAAGTGTTCATATTGATCAAAAGAAAGTACTAAACAACAGCATCGATTGAAAACATTCGGACATCATTAGGAAAAACAGCATGAAGCTGAAAAACAGAGAATTTGACGTTTTACCAGTGAACAATTCAATCTATTTCTAGTGGTATGAATTCAAAGTGTGGATGGAAAAATGTTATTAGAAATCATTTATTATTACAAAATCAAAGGATTATCGGTAGATGAATTTAATGCTGTGATTGATGGAGTCCTTCTAAAGGGCAAACAACGATGTTCATTGTGATTCACAAATAGCCGGAATTATTGTGGTTGCGGATACGATTAAAGCAACGTAAATGAAAGCAATCAACAAATGAAAGCATTGGGACTTCAAAGGTTCGAGATGGTGACAGGAATCATGACAAACAGCAATTGCAGATGAGTGAGATTGAGACAGTATATAGTAGTATTACAAATGAAAAGCAAGTGTTGTGGAACAATTATTAGAAGAAAGATATCAAGTAACCATGGTTGGAGATGGGATTAATGATGCGGCCTTGCCAAACGATAACAGTAGTTACGATTGGTTCAGATGAATTTTGCCATTGAGAACTGCCGATATGGTGATGATGCAGATGATTTTAAGATTAGATAGCTAAAACAGTTCAATTAAACAGAAATGACAGTGACGATTAAAACTTTATTCTGGGCATTTATTTATAATGTGATTGGAATTCCAATGGCGATGGGTGTCTTGACTTTCTTTGGGGGCCCATTAGTGCGTCAATGCTTGGGAGCAGCGATGAGTTTTCAGTTCCGTATCAGTGGTGCTAAATGCGTAGAATTGAATCGTAAATTATCAAAATTGGAAAAATAAACAGCTGGGCGACCACAAAAATTTATTTTTGAATTACTATATTCATATAAACTACAGCTAAAATAAATAATTAATAGTATACAGATATTAAGAAACTCGTTGATTCGTTGAGATTTCTATAGACTAATATGGACTTGTTACGCTGGAATTAGACCCACTAACAAGAACACAAATAATGTTATATTATAATCACCTCGGGTGTGAAGTTGTTGACTTCAATTCAAATCTAGACTACCATACCCAATCTAAGTATGAAAGTAACATTTTCAAGGTTGTTGATCCTTTTTGAACCTAGAGTTTTTAAAAGCATACAGATGATACTAGATGAAAACAAATAGTCGATAGATGAACAAATAATAAGAGTCAGGCAGAAATAATATAAAGAAATATGTTGCTACATACGAGCTCCATCGAAAATAAATAATTACTAAACAAAACTTACTCATTTTTATTCATCTCCACTCTGATTAGCTATCTAAACCTTTCCTATCAATATTTTAAACTATTATTTTAGGGACAGACTTATCATTCAAGGAGGGTGATGTATAATTAGATTTGCAAGGGCTTTATAAAATGTGCATCTTAACAGGATTCTGAGTTTGATATTTTTACAGAACATTGCTTTTATGAAGAGATATTGCTATTATAATCACTGTAATTAAAATAATTAAGATCTTGGGGATCTCGTTGCTGAGTGTTATAGACAGATATTATCTGATCAACATTATAGTTTGCGTAGAGTATCTTACAATGTCAGTGTACTGCTATATCTATTATTTGCAGTCTGCCTATATACACTTATATATGTTTACCTTTCAGGATTTTTAGGTCTGGGAGGGTTGTCATCTCAATATGTGTCTGTGCAGTGGTGTCATGTTGGAATTCCAGGTTCGCATCTGGCAATTCTGGTACTCGTTCAATTTAGCATAATGTCAGATAATTTTATTGATGTATTCTTGGTGCTATTAGAAGAGATTGATTTGTCTAATGTCTGGGCAAAGACAGACCATCCGTCTACGTCGATCGTGGAGGTGTGAGGTCTTTGATGCTGCGAGAAAGCTTGTTTTGTGTATAGTTTTTCATCAGGAGTTCATGCTACTTTTAAAACTACTATTTCTAAAGGATGTCGGGGGATGTTGATGAGAGGATACACCTGTACTTGCACTTTGAAGTCGTGTAAATGAAAACAGAGTCAGAGATATTCATTTTCCAGTTATTCAGGGAAGTTCTCGGTGTAATCATTTCGGATCAGTATAACTATAAGAAATCCATTGAGAAAATTGCGTCAATCTTGGAATCGATAAAAGGGAACGATGCTGGAACCAGGACATTACGTCACTTTTCTAGGAGGAGATGTTTCATGAGGGTTTTTTGGATATTTAGAGAGTTTTTGATATTTTAAATGAAAGTCAGTCATTTGTGGTACGTGTATTACTAATACAATGTTAGTAGGAGGAGAAATTGATGAATAAAAGTTTAGAATGAGTTACTTATTGATTAGTTTTATTTGTGTATTGTTTGGGTATTTTGCTTGTTGCGGTTTACGAGGAGACTCTTTCAGCAGTTTTAGCACCAATGGGACTCAGGTTCTAGGATGTGGAGCATTTTATAGATTTGGTTTATGCTCCTGTATTACCTCTGTTTAATACAATAAACCAGGGTTGTGTGTACAAAGTGTACAACGTGTATTGAAGTGTGCATGAACGTGTTTGGGATTATCGTTGTGGTTGGTGCGTTTATCAAGGTCTAGGAATAGAGTGCCTTTATGACAAAGAAATATAGTGATAACATAGAACAACTATGCTAGGGCAGTCATTACGACTATTTTCACGCTTCTTTGGACGATTCCGTAGCAATTGTTTAGCATTAGATTGGAAGTTGGTGGTTGCTATTTTGTGATTCGGTTAGTATCAGCATTTATTCTTTACAGGTTTTGTTAGTAAGGTTACTATGCGATCAAATGGTGAGAAATCCAGGGAGTTAGTCAAAGTGCAGTGGCTAATTCGGAATTGTTTTATCTTTAAAAGATGCTAGATTAAATATTCAAGAGAGAGTTATTTTCTAATTTAAGCCTTCAAGTACGTTCGGGAGAAATCGTATTGGTTTAGTGGAAGAAGTGGTGTTGGGAAAAAGTAGCCTAATGAATACTAAAGTGGGTCTATCAAATGAGGGACATAGATGTTTCAATGTGAAGGATTAGAAATTTTTAGGTTATTCTTCTATTGTTAAATCAGTTGGAGAGAACGAAATATATTAGCGCTCTATTTTTCAAAATGCAAGACTTTCGTTTGCAATGTTAACACCTTATGAAGAAATGATTTTTGTATTAGAAAATTTTCGGTTTCCAATTGTGAAGAGATGGAACGAAAAGTAAAAAGAACAAGCTGAAAAATTTCAGATTAAAAGCTTTATTACATCAAAATTCTCAAAACCTCTCTGGAGGTGAATTACAGAAGGTAGCTTTGCAGTGTGCAAATCTTGTTGATGAGCTCTATATCATGGATGAACTTTTGCACAAATATTGATGAAGGTATTTCTTACTTTATGGAACAAATTAAGATTGTTGGGTGAGGAAGGAAAAAGCTATTTGTTATCATTGAGTCACCGATTAGAGTATTGGGATTGGATTGATCCTGGTATCTTTTGGATGATTGTGGAGACTTAAAAGAAAGTAAAACTCCCCTCTAGTTATAGAAGATAAACACCTTTTGAAAATACAGTTGACTGTGACATTGCCATTAAAAGAGAAGAGTAATCCGTAAAACAAAGTCACTTTTGAAGGTGGAAAAATGTGTCTATTTGTGTATCAAACAGTCAAGTACTTCTTGAAAATCTCAATCTTGGAGCTCACTGAAGGTGAGGATGATAGCATTAGTTGGATCTGAGTGGGAATTGGAAAACAGTTTTTCTGAGACACTCTTGAGAATATTCTTATACTGGTGAAAATAGAAATCTGTGGTCACTCTTTATCAAAGATGGAAAAATCTCTGTTTTCTTCACTGGAATTGTCTTTCAAGATCCATCTCTTCAGTTTGTCAGTGCAAAGTCCTGAGAACTTAGGTTGACGTTTTATACTAGAAAAGAGAAAGAGTTCTTGAAAATTTATTGAGAGAAGTATTACTTGGAAAAGCTACAAAAGACTTATCACCGTGGCTGATTGAGCGATAACAAAGAAGGCATTTGCATTTACGATGCTAGTAATCATCGAGTATTGGTGTTGGAGTGAGCCTACGGCAAGTGGGCAGATGTTGAAGAATGCCATTTTGATGAGCTGTAATGCTAATAGAGAAATTGTGGCCAAAGAAGGAGTGTCTTGTATTTTTACATGTCATGATCAACGACATAACAACGATCTGACCTGCCCATGTAAAGTGTCAGAAGACTCATCTCAAGACGATGGAGGAAAGTGCGAGATGAAACTAAGAATTAATCCAAGTGACACAATTAGTACTTTCATTTATTCTGTCGATTGTCATTTTATTTACTAAATCATGGGAATTAAGTACTGCGATGATACTTTCGGCAATTGTTATTATCCTCTTGTTTCGATGAGACAGGCGTGATTGAAGAATTATGATGGGATGTCGTGTGATTGTCGGTGGTTACGATTATTTATTTTCTATCTGTATATATACGTCCAAATGAAAACCATGCATGCAGTACTAGTAGAAAATATGATGTGTTTTAACCTCCTTAGAACCTCAGTAGCCGGAATTTTAGCTCTCTGGATTTGTCGGGATTAGTCTTACTACGTCCATTGATTATATGAAGTGTGTGTCATAGTCTCATAAAAGCAATTAAGAGATACGATGATTGAGATGACTCAGTATTTGGAGTTTCAATCAACTTTTGGCCACTGACTCCACAGAATAGGACTAATCCAAATTAGCTTTTGAATTAGAGGAGTTTCTGGAAAGAACTGTATACTTTTAAAAAGCTCGACAGCGATGCTGACTCCGCTTGATACGTCAATCAGAATATATACTGCAATGCGCATTATGAACTTAGAGTTTTCTAAAAGAAAGAATCCAAAGACTGAGCAAGTATTACGAGTATAGATTTGTTGTATAGTAGTGTACATGACGATATCTTTTGTAGTGGTATATCATTTGGTTTTACGTGTGAAAATAGTCTTACTTCCAAGGTGTGGAGTTCTAATTTTATGTTCCATGAGAGAGTATTTAATGACATTTTCAATAGAATAATGTAAATAAGAAGTAAAAAGAATCAATCTAATTTCTTTGATTTTCTTGTCAATGTTTCTAACTTCTATAGTCTGTCTCAGAGAGCTTCTCCCTAGGACAGACTTTTGTCCTATTCAATATAAAACCAACAATGATTAGTCTTCTAAGTTTTACATTGTGGTAAACTGGCGAACATCTTCAGTATCTTCTAAAGCGTTAATCATGCGTTCAGACCGACGTAAAGTCATCGCCTGTTAACGTTACTTCGATTGAGGAATCATTTCGATTTCAGATGCGTGAATTCAGAAATTCCTAATCCTTCTATTGCTGTGCAACGAACTGTGTTGGAAGTCGTTTGGTTCAGCATAAACGATTGCTTGGTCGTCTTCTTTGCACCAAGCGTCACTGAACGTCCTACTAAGCTTCCATTGATTGTTCTAATAAATTCGTCTGCATCTTTGTTTTGCGATACCGAAGATTGCTGTATGGTCAAATAAAGTTGGTTACAGAACCTGGTGCACCCATGTTCCAGCCCGCCGTTTTACACACATACGCATGCTCGAACGTCTGCATAGCAGTACGGTTTACGTTATTTGTTAGTGCATCTACGATAACCGCATGAACCGTTAGGACCATGAATCCTTCATAACGTAATTCTTGGTAATCGCCATCGCCGCCACCTTTAGCTTTTTCAGATTGCCACCGTCTCGATGACATGACGAGTGTGCAATCTGAGTTTTAGCACGGTCAATTCACGTTTAATTTTACCTTTGTGTTAGAATGTGGATCTGCTCACCTTTGTTTTGCTGCTACATAGATCTCAATTCCGTGCGCATAAATTTTACCTGTTATAGCATCTGGAGTTTAGTTTTCTTTTCTACGATGTTAGCCCATTTACGTCCCATTTTCTCACTCACTTTCTAAAAATATCTATAAGATACGTCCTTCTAGTATAACAGATGGTGCTTAGGTTTGTCTGGTATTTTCTGTTCGAAATGCATTTGCACAGAAAATTTCGAAATGTTACTATAGAGGTGAGTTTTGATGAAAATATATCGTGCTTAATCTATTTGGGAAGTCAAGAGCTTAGGTAGTTTGAACATGCGTCCTGCGCCACGAGTAGAGGAAGTGCAGATCAAGAAGGAGTAGACTTGAGACTCAGTGATGTCTCGCTGCATCCATGAGGTGGCAGGTCGTTGTCGACAAATGCCTGACTGGTTCCCAAGTCGAGATTGTGTTTAGTAGGAAGAAGAATTCCGCTCGCTTCAAAGACGAGGATTTATTGATATAGATCGTTTTGAAAACAACTACAACAAGCGAAAGAATTTGCCCGTAATCGGAAGACTATTCGTCGTAATTTTTAGAGTACGGTTTTCATCCTTAAACTGAGCGTTTCTTGCGAATCTTGGTTGTAGTTTAAAAGAAAAGTGCTATAATGATGGCAATCAGATGGGGTGGTCTTTTGTATGTAGACTTATTATTACTGTTTGTGCTGTCATGGGTAAGCTATTTCTTTGTTCTCCAAATGGAACCTGTGGTAGTGCGTTAGTAACAGTACGCAGTGCTGTCTGCCTTCTCTTCATCCGTGACTGGATTCTTCTAGATCATCCCATTTGTGTTGGTTTCCTATTTTAGGATTTGAAGTTATTAATTCCGGGAATTGGTGACTTTAGGAGGTTAGGAACAGCATTGATCAAGTAGGAGATGTACTGGGCAAACGAGGCTGTCGTGGATTTGGTCGTTTTAATCTTAATGTCACTATTGTTGGCAACGTAGTCTATAGTTAATTTCTGGTAAAAGAGAAATCATTTTCTCATAAGAAAGGATGCAGTCTTCCTTTCTTCTCTATCAAAAGGCTATTCAACCTCAAAAGTATGTGACGAGATTAGTTAATCAAATAGGGAGAAACATTGACGGTATGTCCCGTCCAAGCGAAAGGCTGTTGAGCTAAACGGTGAATCGTTGATGTGGAGTTGGTGGGATTTGTCATTCATCTGGACGTTGTAAAAGTAGGTAGTAAGAGTGTGTCAGCCTAGCTTTGGAGAACAAATAATCCATTGGGAGAGCAATACTGGTGAAAAT
>BNJS01002641.1_pt1 | contig 36046 bp, 38 predicted proteins | sample 8540461 | NCBI WGS metagenome assembly BNJS01 (sample SAMD00202454, study PRJDB9452) | human saliva metagenome | isolation source: human saliva | place: Japan
AAAGGATGAAGCACCACGTCCATCCTTTTCTAGTTTCTATAGAGTGACACCTTATACGGTATCACCCTATTTTTTTATTCTCCTAAAATGAGTCCCGCAAATTCCTCAGCAGTAACTGCGCCAAAGTAGTTGCTTAAATCGATGGCGCTTAAGACTTCCACTAAGTCTTCTTTCACCATACGAACACCTTTAAATTTTTCTTCGACTTCTTGAACATTTCCTTTTGCAAAGAAATCTCCATAAATACGGCAATTTGAAATTCTACCTTGTTCCACTTCTAAGTAGCATTGAATTGTTCCACATGCGAAACGTCCATCACGGTAATCACTATATTGTGGAGATTGGCCATAATTCCATTCCCAGTTTTTATATTTAGAAGCTGTGAGTTCATCGATTGCTTTCCAATCTTCTTCCGTTAACACATAACGTTTCGCTTCATCTATAGAGTTAATTCCTAAAATCTTACATGTGATTAAGTTTTTGAATTCATCTACCGTCACGTTTTGATATTCTGGGGCTAGGTACGGACGAATACTTCCCACACGTGCACGTACCGATTGAATCCCTTTCGATTGTAATTTCTTCTTGTTTGGATTCAAGACTTTTTCCATCGCATCATAGTCCACGTCTAATAAGAGCGAGAATCCACCGTATACTCGACCATTGCTGATTGTCATCGCAGCTCCGGATACTTTTTTGCCTTCAATCGTTAAATCGTTACGTCCTGTTTGTTCAACGGCTGTTGCGCCGAGTTCGTGTAAGGCTTTAATCGTTGGTTCATACGTTCTCTTGAAATCCCCGAAGATGCCATTGTCTTGAATTAAGTAGCACACATTCACGGCACCAGAGTCCACATACACGGCACCACCACCTGTGTCTCGACGTACAACAAGAATATTGTTTTCTTTTAAATACTCTTCGTTTACTTCAGCAATTGTATTTTGGAATTTTCCAATTTCTACTTTTGGGTCGCAGTAATATGGGAACAAAATGTCATCATCTAAGAAGACATTACTTTGCACATATACTTGCATCGCAAGCGCTACTGCTCCATCTTTTACATATTTTCCATCACGGATTGGTTCGATTAAATACATCGTTTATTCTCCTTTAAGCTCTTGATATGTCCCATGAATTAATGGGGCGATGTTTTCTGATAATTGTACGGTCTGTTCTCTTAGCGCCAGCGGGATGCGATAATGTTTATGATTCATACTTACAAACAGGGCGTTTGGATTCCCTTGTACGCATTTTTGGAACGGTGTTTTAATAAATTGTGGCGTCGTAAAGCCCACTCCGATTTCTAAAAAGAGCACCTTATCATTTTTATGTTCTTCTAAAAACGCATCATAGCGTGCTTTTTGTGCAAAGAAATCCGCTGACTCCACCATTCCTTTTTCAGCGTTACGCTTATTAATTTCAAGGGGTGCTCCGCATTCTGGACAGAACGGAATCAGTTCATAAGGTACCTTCATGTCCTTTTGTTCTGCAATCATCTTACGGACTAATGCATCATCTTGATACGTTTTTGGATGACAGTGCTGGCTACATTGGAAAAGTCCATACTCCCCTTGAATATGATAAACTTTCTCTTTGTCATACCCGGCTACCCAAAACGCATTGTCCGCATTTGTCGTAATAATATGGTATGGCTTCGTTTTAAGCATTTCTAATAGTTCCACATACGATTGCCCCACAGGTTGATCTAAGTAGTTGAGCGCGATAAAACGACTTTGAAACGCCCAATACTCTTCCCAACTCGGAAAATGAAACAAGCTCGCCTGTAACATATCTAAAAATTGATACTTCTCGATAAAATCAGGAAAAGCGTCTTCGAATCGACTGCCAATATAGGTGAACCCATCACTGCCGACATCCCAGCACCGATACCCACCACGATGGCATCAGCTTCCTGGAATAAGTCCGCCAGTAGACTAGCTTCAGTCGTTCTTTCTTTTTGTAATGCATTCCATTTCGTCATTCTACTGTTCTCCTGATAAATAATTCTGATAAATTGATTGGTCTTCCTTGGTATACGTTGAAAAGACAACGGTCATTGTTGAAGCTGTCTCCGTCAACCATTTTTTCACAGTATCTACCGCAATACGCGACGCAGGTTCTTTTGGAAAACCAAACGCTCCTGTTGAAATCCCGCAAAAAGCAATCGAGGTTAGGCCAACTTCTCTTGCTGCTTCCAGACAACTCTTGTAACAACCAGCCAGTAACTGTTCACGAAGCGGCGTTACTTTTTGCCCTGGAGGCAAGAAGGGGCCTACCGTATGAATAATGTATTTCGATGGCAAGTTGAACGCTGGCGTGATTTTTGCTTTTCCAACAGGTTCTTTCTTTCCTTGCTCGTCCATTAAATGATGGCAAAAGCTTCGAAGTTCAATCCCTGAAAAAGTATGAATCGCATTATCAATACAGCGGTGATTCGGAATAAAACATCCAAGCATCTCGCTGTTCGCCGCATTCACAATCGCATCGACTTTCAGTTCACATAAATCCCCATAATAGAGTTTGATTTGGTCATTTGCTGTTGGAACACAATCCGACAAAGTCTGTACTCTTGGTGAATGGTACTCTTTTAAATATTCTTTCTCTAAAGCGATATATTCTGCAGAAGCCTCTTTTGGTTGTCTTACATTCACAAGCCCTCGCCATTCCGCTTTCAACTCTTCTGGAGTTTTTCCTTCAACTGATACGGTTTCTCCTGATTCCTGAGCCAGGATTTCAATCATTTGTTTGAGCAACTGCTCTTCTTTATGATTATTCATCTTCTAATGCCAAGAATGCTGCTTCATCAACATTCGTTAATGTCACTAACCAGTGTTCTTCTGGTTTTTCAGAGTTTAATAATTTAGGATCTTCTGTTGCCGCTAAATTTCTAGCTACGACTTTCCCTGCAAGTGGAGTCACAATCGACATCACTGTTTTACTTGCTTCTAAACTTAAGATTTCGTCTTCAGCTTCTAATTCGTCATCCATGTTAAATTGAACGAATCCAATTGTACCGACATCATCTTGAAGTTCTGGAGTCATACGAATCGTGTAGTTTTCTCCTTCTTTATCAATCCATAAAAAGTTAGCAAATTTTCTCATTTTATCTTTCTCCTTTATATAATTCAGCAAGTAATTCTACTGAACGTTTTCTTTTTTCAATGGAACCGACGAGCGGAATAAATAATAACTCGTCAGGATTAGAGACTGCTCTTAGCGTCTCCATTTGCTCGTAAACTTCACGTGGGTTTCCCACAATGAGTCGACTGCGGTTGCTTGCGATTTTTTCACGGTCACGCTGAGTTAATTCATATGTTTCCACATCTTTTCGTGTTGGGAAGGTATGAAATTCTGAAAAATCTTGTTTTCCAAGCATCCATAAATCTAATGGTTTCGCCATCTCTTCGGCTTCTTCACTCGTATCTGCAATAACCACAAATACCGCTAGTACGAAGTTGCTTGGCTTACTATGTGGGCCTGACTTAAAGGTGCTGCGATATTTCTCAGAAAGACTTTTCGCCAACTCCACAGGGTCTTGAGGAATATACGGAAATACACCATATACAAAACTCAAACCAAGAGTTGCCGCTGACTCAATCGACTGACCTCCCATTCCAGAGGAACTGCTCTGGAACAGTCGCCACTTCTGGAACGACCACACCTTTATGACGCGCTTCATTTAAATAGTGCTGCAATTTTTCTAACCACAAGGCGTATTGCTCTTTCGATAAAAGCGACTGCAAATTACGACCTACAAGCGGCGTTCCTGGGGAATTACCAAGACCGATATCCACACGTCCTGGGAATAGTCCTTCTAGCGTTGACATGATTTCAGCTACTTTATACGGCGAATAATGAAGCCCCATGATTCCACCCGAACCAATATGGATGTTCTTCGTGTGGCTAGCAAGGTACGGAATCACCACTTCTGGAGCACTAATCGAGAGCGCTGGCACATTATGATGTTACTCACCCAGAATCAGTGAAATCCAAGTTCGTCTGCTAATTGCGCCAACTCCAATGTTTCACGAACAGCTTCTGCGCTCGTCTTTCCTTCATCTACGAGACCATAATCTAATAGACTAATTTTCATCCGTCTCTCTCCCCTCGTAGTTCGCTTCTAACCCTCTGAAGAAATCTCTGGCTTCTTTTTCAAGCGACTCTCCAAAGTCCATTAAAGGAACGATATCCTTGAAAGCCGCCTTTGGAATCGCTAAGGCTTCGAGGGCTTCTGGTTTAATCGTTAATTGAATATCTGATTCATTTCCTTCTTGAATCTTCACGGCAAATTCTGGATCCGTGATAAACGGTGTTGATAGCCCGACTAAATCTGCATTTTCCAATGCTTCAAGGGCTTTTTCTTTAGAATTAATGCCGCCTGAAGCAATCACTGCCACGCGTCCTTTTAAGCGGTCATAGACGACTTTATTCACGAGTTCGCCTTGATGCGGTCCTTTAGCACGAACTTTATTTCTGAAAACATCATGTCCCCAGCTTGCAATGGCTAAGTAGTTAATATTCAATTTCTTAAGCGCCTCTTCGAAGAACTCAAGAAACTCATCTACGGTGTATCCAATTTGATTTCCACGCGTTTCTTCAGGAGTCGCACGAAATCCAAGAATAAACTCTTCTGAGGCATATTCATCAATCACTTCTTGAACCGCCGTTAAGACTTCCATCCCGATTCTTGAACGGTCTTCTAATGTCTTACAGCCATACTCATCTGTACGCTCGTTTGAGAACGTTGAGAAGAAGGTTTGGATAAGTAATCGTTGTGCCGATGAAATTTCTAAACCGTCGAATCCAGACTGGATGGCGATTAGTGCAGCACGGCTATAATCTTCGGTAATGCCATGAATTTCTTCTACGGTTAACTCTTTAACTTCATGTGGGAACGGCGATTGCAATGTCATCGCACTAGGACCATACACATAGCGGTCACGGTTTAAGGCATGGCTTGCAAAACGTCCTGCATGCGTTAATTGTAAGATGGCCTTCGCTCCGCCTGATTTCATTGCTTTGGCTAGTTTGGTTAAGCCTTCGATATCGTCTAGAGAAGTCGCACTAAAACCATACTCAAATAGCTGTCCGTGCTTGTTCACATATGCCGCCCCTGTAATTTGAAGGGCTGCAGCGTGCGCACGACGCTCGGCGTATTTTAAATCATCCTCTGTAATATGACCTTCTTTCGTTGAAGGTTCGTCACCATTGGAGAAAGCACAAATCGATTGTCCAATGTGACTCCTAATTCTGAAAAGGCTTGATAAAGCTTCTGTTTCTAACACATCACTTCTTTCTACGGTTTTGTTACTTGTAATAATTGTTCTTGTTCAAACCATTCTGCGATTTGTAGGAGCAAATCTTCTCTTCCTTTTGCTGCAGCGAGTTGCACTCCAATCGGCAGTCCGTCTTTGGTGCGGTGTACTGGCAAACTGATTGCGGGTTGTCCTGTAATATTAAATCGCTGCGTAAACGGCGTATCGGCTACGCTCTCCTCGAACATTTCCCAGGTAATTGCTGCTTTTGGTCTTTTGTAAAATCATCGATGCGACCGAGTTCGGATTAGCCATCCGTAGATAATTGATACGGAACAAGACTCGGCGCCGCCTGTGCAACTGTCGGTAACAGCAGCACATCGTACTGCTCGTGTAACTGTGCCATCTGCTCGGCATAATTATCCCAACTTGAAGCCGCTCTGGTACTCCATTCCTGAAATATCCAGGCCACTACGATAAATCGCCCATGTCATTAATTCCATATCGTCACGCGTTATTTGGCGCTGTAGTTGGCGCGTTCAATATTTTGGAACATCAACGCTGTCTCCACTGCACTAATAATATAAAATCCTCTTTGCAGATCGACACCATCTACTGGGTCCTTTTGGAAGAATGGTTACGGTGCCCATGATTTTCAAAAGAAATTGCATCATCTTCATTACGGCATCCACCGAATCTTAGAGACCGCTTCTCCACTGGTGATTTTAACAACACGGCCACTCTTCCACGGTTTTATTTTTCTGTCTTATAAAGCTCGTTCATGTAACTCAGTTTTCGGCAATGGAAACAGACTTTCCATCTGGCCACTCTTGCATATGAAATAATAAGTTCCTTTGTATCTTGGACCGTTTTTGTCAGCCTGTCAAAAATGAACAGCTGCGCCATTCCATCCACGATAGGAACCTGGTCCAACAATCACACGACCTCTGCCTTTCAGTCCAATCAATCCCATTATGACTGGCAGGGATTCGGATTCCATCCACTACCATCGCTTGCTGCTGCACTGGACAATCCCACTCGCCACAACAGCGGCTGCTCCACTGAGATCCTCCAGCGTTTCTGCCTCCAGGGTTCACCCGCATTTCGAACGGGTCCATGGAGTGGCGGCATCACCCGAGCGGTGCTTGAATCCAAATTCTGGAGTATTGGTACGACCCACTGCGTGGTAAAACCGAGTTCTTCTCAGCCGTTTGACAAAGCTATCAGTCTGAGCGCGCATCCTTGAATAAACTGCGAGTCATATGTACAGACGCTTCCTTTTGTTCTTGCCCTCAAGTCTTTTTAGAAAAATAGGAATCTCCCGCAAAATGGTTGATTCGTCGGTTTAAAGTTTTTGCTTTTCAAGCAGCCTCCTTCATGTGCTCTTCAGCAAACAATGGCATTCAGAGAAGGATTAAGCGTGCGCGCGCGCGTTGAATCGTTTCTGTTACTAATTCTAATGGACTCCACTCAAAACGAACGGCTTCGGCTAAACTTGTCGCATCCATCGCTTCATCACTTCCACTTTCACTAATTAACAAGTCTCATTATGCCCATAGGAACACCTCTCAATTACCAAAAGTACGGCCTATACACTGTATAATCTCAAAATCAGCACTGATTTCAGAGATTGTTTAATAGACAATCGATTTAATTTCTTTATGCTTTTTCCATAGGAAAACTAGTAAGAGAGTGACGAAACAGAAATGAACATTCCAAGACGTAATCCTGGTGGCGTATAACCCAAACAATCTTCATGTTCCCCTTCTGTCGTGAAACGCCCATAAAGAGACTCAGCGCTTTTTCACTTCTTGCTATACTCACTGCATCACCGTCACGCTCCAACCAGAAATGGTGTTAGCGAGGTCGCAAAGGTCTGAGACTCACTCACTAGTTGCCAGTGACAGTGACGTGCGCCTCTACCATTGCGTTTGTATGACGACTGGTGTAATATCATTTGCTTTCTTATACTGCGTCAATGCGTTTGCAGAGTGTTGTGATATCAATCGCTACCCAGAACTTGCAGCCGTAAGAAATCCCATTCTTTGGCTTTCGCGTCCTCAATCGCAAAGGTAATTGTCTCCGATCTAAATCATTTCAATCATCCAAAATTGGTTCTGCATGGAATCGATTCTCGTATGGAGTAGCTGATGCCATTTAACGCTGCTTTTGATTTAATCATCGAGGCCCGCTTGACACGTTCTGGAACTGGACAAAATACAATTTATTTGCTGTAGATTGAACTTCCATTCAATTTGTCAAACAGCTTACTTTCATTAGGCATGGCGTGCTTCTCCGGCCCCTTCTGTTAAATTCTGTCGTTACAGGTTCACCTACATTAACCTCGGTCAGTGCATTTGTCTCCAGGAGTCCAATGACGAGTGCAGAGCTGGTTGAGATTGCCACTGGTTGATTTTTCTCCGAAAGCGATATTGGTTGCCGTATTCTCATTCGTTAAATAGCCAAGAGAAAACGCACAAGGATTGCGATAAACTGTAAAATTTCTTCATCGTTCCTTTCTTTGGCATACATACCACGCACATCGGCATGAGCACGTTTGCCATCACCGTCCATCATAAAGCGTGAGAGGCTCTCAAACAGCGAATCCGTCACATCACATGGTCCGGTATAGTTTCGCAGCCGATTGAGACGTTGGAAGACCTATAGATGGCTCATCTCTTCAATTAGCGAGATGTTGAGACTTGATGGCGAAGTGAGAAGCTCCATTGTAGCAGTGCAATGTGCGAAGTTCGCGTGCGACAATCCTTTTATGCATTTCCATTCGCGTAAAGTACTTTGGTTTCTACAGCTTCTTTATCGAAAGTTATCGCAAATTCCATTTGTTTTTGTCCCTTGCCGATAAAATAAGGGGTCTTCTAAAACCAACAAAGGAACTCACCATTAACTCGACAATTACAACCCGGCGTTGGTTGAAGCTTATGAACTCTCGGCTTTTCTAAGAAGGCTAATAAGATAATCGTCCAGATAATAAAAGCAAGTATTTTCTGGAGGTCTCTACATATTGCAGACTTCTTAGAGTCGATAACACTAGAATCGTACCAAAGCCAAAGATGGCCACTAAGAACTCATTCAAGGGAATTCATCTTTCAACATTGCTTTCGGATGCTAGCACTAGCATAAAGCTATTGTGTATCCCGAATTTCTGAGTAGAAACCGACTGGGTGTTGTCCTATGCCAAATTTGGTCGAGCCTTGAATTGAAAGAAAGCAGTAAGTAGTAACGACTGTTGCTGCTAATTTCTTAGATAGTGATTTCTTTTTAGCGAAGAAGGTATAGTCAAGTCCTAATCCTCCAATAAAGAGTTGCGGTAACGTTTTGAATCTCCACTCTTTTTACCAAATGGATCCTAAGATGAATTTTTGGCCACTAAATCATTTACGGGTTCCAAGACCATGCAAGGTTATTCGCTCGCTTCTTTCAAGGGCACTAATGAATGGGCTAAAATGCTGAGGCCAACTCAATCAGTGCAAATAACGCGGATTTTCTTTGTTCTCTGTGAGGCTCTTTCAGTAGTATCCGACGAGAAGACCATATAATTATAGAGCGCCAGAGAGCTCATATTCTGTATAAAATCGTTATTAAACTGTGGCAAGAAACAGCGGTAATTTCACCGAACGCTTCCCACTTGCCACCTCTTCAATTCCCAAGAGAATAAACGGAATATAGACCAGGTTATTTAAATTGGATTATATTGTTGCGATACGACAAATCCGCTAAGAGCATATGACAAGCCAATCTAATGATACAGTAATGTTCGACTGTGTTGATTTTTTTAAAAATATCAAGACGACTTATCACCCCAGCACGTAGAGAGGTTCGTGGCTAAGGACTTTGCTTGAAGTTGGAAGGTCGCATATAAAAACGTGATGGTCTTAACTATTAAAGAGACACTTGTGGAGTCCTCAAGTGATTTTGAAGACCAAATAGACCACTAAAATCTCCATCAGTGGTTTTATCGTGAATGTGGAAAATATTAGAAAGAAAGTTTCGCTATGAATCGAATTTTTAGAAAGGGTCAATTAAACTTGAAGACCCTCTACAAATGGAACGAAGAATAGCGAATTATTTTGATTTCATTTTTTTTTTGAAATTGGTCATTATGTTCTACTCTATTCAATTAAATCCATTTTTTAAATGGTAACAATAGATTAAAATTGATAAGATTGAAATTTACCCTGCCATAATCCTTCTGGCTGTATTCATCATTCAACTATGTTCTGGAGGTGTGGTTTGGTGCGAAGACTTTATTCAAACTTTGGCGTTCCAACGACTTGGCATCGACTTTTATAGTCCAGCCTTTTTCGTATGGGTACTTGGGTCATCATCCATGTGCTATCGTCTGTGATATTTACAGTCCTTGAATATGACTATCATCAATGAGTGACTTTATTCCTTGGTTGATGTTTTCAATCATGCGGTTTACTAAAGCGCTGTTTGAACGCTTTGGCGTAAACCTGACAAGTTATTCGTCATCTGTGTCAATTTCAATTGTTAAATAGCTTTTCCAGGTGAATCATGGTCACTTGAATAAGTTGTGTTTGTTGGATTTATCTTGAAGTCATACGTATTTCCATTGAGTAAAATTTCCTTTGTTTTTATTCGTATGGAGGTTTTTGAGGAATCGGTGCAGTAATCTTCGAAGACTGCGGTACTAAATGTTGTAATTGTTCTGGTTTGATGAATCACACGTTTATAAGTCTCTGGTTTAGAAGAATCGGGGACATATTATCCAAATTCACTTCATTTGCAGTTGAAGCGTTAAGTAGTTCTCACTTTTGGCTCCCATCGCTTGAACAATCTTGTTATGGTTTTGGATTGGTTGATGATTTTCGTTTTATATTTTGTCATCATTCTTTCCATGCGATTGGTAAGATTAATCTGTTTCTTCGTCTTCGTTCTTGTTGCTTCGTAACTGGTTCTTTCTGACGTAATATCTTTACGGTTTACCATATTTCCGAATACATACATTTTCGAAGTATCAGGATGTTCTTTTGTATACACTGGTTTTGGTGCTATGTGTTTCATTGGAGGAGCGTCTTGCAGCGGTGTTCCTTGTGTAGTAGTTTGTCGTGTTAATCCTGTTATTTCTAAGCGGGTCAAATAAATCACGCGTGTTACTGTTTTCGTTTTGGACTAAATACTGATAAACCTGGGTAATCAACATATAATTCGTTTTTATAAGTTGTGTCTTATTGATACGGTAGAAATCTGTTCGTCAGGACGTTGGATTGATGGCATCTTTCAATTGAAGAACCGCATCATGGTATTTATACGCATCTGGTTATATCCGACGCGACTGAACAATGGCCGCATTAGCTGTCAATTCAACCGTCAATACTGCAATCATGGCTTTGTTTCTTCGCTTTTGTCAGGAAAAGACAAGCATAATCATGAAAATACCAAGAGTCGCAATACGTTGCCAAATGGTTGGGAATGAATGTTCTTGGGTTGAACGATTCCAAAATAATCGCCATTACAAATAAGATGCTTGCTTCTTTTTGTGGTAATCGTTTAACTTCGGTGTGTTTAAGGCTGGTCACAATAAGAAAGCGATGATACTGAGAGCGGTGGAAGTCCGGCTGGTTTTGACCCATATGCTTATATTTGTGAATTCTTGCACATGAAATGAGGGAAAATTACAAACCTGCAATCTTACCCCATTTTGTAATCTTCTGAGATAAAGTATATCGTTCTAAAATCGAAGCTCGCCACATAAATGTTTGGCTGGGGTTTGGACCTTATGGTGTATCATTATCGGAATGATCAGGAATATTTCGATAAAATTCTAAAGGATTAATTGCAATGTCCTCAAATTTTAATGAGTTTTGCAACCACCCTTAGTTGAAACTAAACTGATGATGATTGGCAATAGAGTCGCCGTAACCATCCCTACTGCGATAATCGAAGCGCGTAATTTCACATGCGTTCAGAATCACTTTGATATTTGTAAATTCTTTTGAACGGATAACATAGAATAATGCGTAGATGACTGTGAAGATACATGTCATATAGCCCATGTGGAATGTACAAATATGCTAAAGTTAAGCATTCCGATATAGCCTTGTGGGGCTTATTATCAAGCACTTGTTCTACTCCAATTAATACTAGCGGCAACGTAATCGTGTGAAAGTTGGTTCATTTGGTAGCTGACGTTAAATCCGTTTAGGGTATAAATCGTCGCTACAATTGGAAGTAAGTGGCTTTTTCTTTGGGCCATCATAGCTTCAAGGAAGTGAGTCATCGTAAGTCTCTTTGTCCGTAACGCAATGCGATAACGATAGGACAACCATTGAGTTTTCTTAAGAAGAGGAATAGGAAGTTAAATGGACTTAATAAGTTTAAGCCCAAATCCCACATTCCGCCCCAATTGATTTCGAGAACGAATGAAGAAGCTACTCAATTCTAATTCAGAAATAGATGTTTGGTAAGCATAGGGCCCGTGTACTGCGTGTTAAAGTCGGCCGTCATCAGAGACTTCGCGCCAAACGGAAGAAGCCATCAATCGCCCAAGCGATAAACATGATGACCATCGGCGCAGGGTTGTAATAGACTTCTTGAGTCGTCATGTTTGTCTCTTTCACCGTCATATTTGTTTCATCTGCTAAGTAATGCGGACGTTTCTTTAATTCGTGGTAAATCTTGCCGATATACTCTATACCCCAATCGAAATCAATTGGATTCCACCAAGAGCACGACAGAAAATCGTTGTGAAATATCCACTAACAAGTGTGAATCACAGCGCTGCTAGTGTATTGAACAAATGTCCAAAGAACGTAAGCCAGTGGTGATTAATAAAACAGAATAAACCAAAGTTAATGCTTACGTACAGCGCTTTACGTCATTGAAACGACATCCCTTTGAATCGCTATAGTTTAAATGAGAACTTCAATGGTACTGCGTCTCTCAACGGTACGAACTTGGTTTTCATATTCGATGACTTTTTCTTTACATCCAATCCAAGAGAAAATCGCTAGAGAATCGCTGTCTCTTGTAATGAAAGAATGGCACAGGCACTGCTTTACGGCTAAATAGAGCGGAATTCAGAGCATCCATCAATCTTTCGATGATCCATCGTTTTGTTTGCAAGGCGATGAAATGTTTTGCTGAGAACGTACGGTTGTGGTTTCACCGAGTACGTGGCCACGACGAGCACCCACAACGTCATATCCTTCTTCATACGCTTTAATCATTGTGAAAGAAGTGCGGGTGGCTGCTGTAAAAGCATCCATTAAAAATCACAGCCTCCCCTGTTGCGTACTCAAGTCCTGCAATTGTTCCAGCTGCTCCCAAAGTTTCTGCTGAAACTATTATATTTTACACGAGAGTCGCTATCTGCACTACAAAGCATTTTTCAAAAGTGCGGTCTTATCTGTCGTACATAAAAATAATTTTCAAATTCTGCTTTAGGTAATTTTATTCGCACTATCCAGCTAAGGCATCATACACGATTTCTCTGAAATCGCATCCTCGTTATAAAACGGGATGATACGTGATACATTCATTATTCCACTCCTCGATCCTTTAAAATGTACCATCTCTTATATCATACCAGTGTGTGAAATCTCTCTCATATGCGAATGGTACAGCGAGAACTCTTCCTTGTCGAAGAAGCTTCTCGTTTCTCACTGTTTTAAATTCTTAATCTCGCTTAATCGCAACGCTTTGTCCCTCAGTGCCCCACCAATCAAAAGGTGAATACAACGGCAAAACAGGCGGCATAAGGAATTCCTCCGGCAATGCTAGAAAATCAATCGGCCGTTTTTCGGACTCGAACATCCACGCATCATTGTTAAAGAAACTACTTGAGTGAGACTTCGCCAGAGGCGTGCCGAAGAATGCCGCAATCGCAAAGCAAAACGACAACTGGAATTAAAACGTTTTCAGCGAATGGGTTCATACGTAATTGCCGTTATGCTCTATCTCTTGTCGTAAATCTCTCACCCTGAAAGGAAATCCTAATAAACGAAAGCTTTGTAGCACTAGCAAAATTCCACAAAAGAAGAGACGTTTCCACCTCACAGAAAGTGGAATAATCCCTGTTCTGAACTTGGAAAATCGGTCATCTTCAAGATGTCATTTAACGGGTTCGTTAAAGAGTACCTGATGAGTTCAAGTGATAGTTCACATCTTAAGTCGTATCGGCTCTGTAAATCAGTGGAGTTTTTCTACTCAAAACCAAATCCAAATTGACCACAGTGATACAGCGGTGGTTCAAAGAGTAACTGCTGCTGTGCTGCAATTCCTAGACCTTAAGAAGAATAGGAATAACGCGACAGAAGCCGATCACTTAGGCACGCTGATGAGTCTATTTAAAATAGTCCATTCACTCAAGTCCTCTACCAAAGTGCGTTGGTTGTTCTTCCACTTTTTCTGGGTCTTCGCGAGCTGAAAATCCGTTAATCACCCATCAGCGTATCCATGCCGCACTGAATGCCGGCTTGAATATCCGTTTGCAATTATCTCCCAACCATTGCGTATCGTCTTTTGTGAGATGACGGTCTGGGAATTTGGCATTTAAGTAGTCTAATGCAGACTCCACAATCCGCACTACGCAGTTTACCAATGACACCTGGTCTACTTTGTGTTGCCGCTTTTGAAAACCAGTGATGGCACCTGATCGCCAGATTGGGCCTCGCTTGGCAAGTCTGACCGATATTCGCTACGATATACTGCTGCACCATTACGAATCGCGAAGCGTTGCTGTTTCTAAGTCTTTTATAAGTCACATTGCGGTCAGTTGACCAGCAAACACGACTTCTGGGTCTTTCCAGAAACAAGCGTGTATCCAGCTGCCTCGACCCTGATTTTTAACTCGCTTCTTCGCCCTGATGACCATGATGACGGTTTGTTCGTTGAAATGAAGCTCATAATCCGCTGCGCAACACCGCGCGTATGCACTTCTGTCTGCCGGACTTCGTGCCATGCTCACACTGCAGCAGTTTTCAGCTACTTGTGCAGAGTGTTGTAGCGTTGTTTCATTTGCAACATGAATTTGCTGGAGATCTTGGCTTCTTGCAATCTCTTAATAAATGCTTCAGAAGGCCGTTTGGAATACGGTCTTTTCCGTCGATACATGGTTCCATCTGGAAACTCAATAAAATATGCTTTATACATTTATTTCCCTCTTTGTTGGTTCTCTCTAATATGGAATCCTCTTTCTTCTGAGAGTGTTTTTAACGGGACTTTTCTTCACCTTGCTTGTTGGTTTTTCAACTTCTTTCATTGAGAAATGTTGCAGATTTGATTTCTTCGTTTTGGTTTAAGTTGTTTCCTTCCATATTTCCTTCATTGTCTCTTTTGGAATAAATTCTTTTAGTTAAATTTTGTTCTTTTTTTTTGATTTGTTTCATTATTGCGACGCTTTTGACGTTTGAGATTTCTCTCTTTAATTACTGTTTTTGTTGACTTGCTGGACATCTAAATCTCAGGGGCTAAATACATGCTCTCGTCTTGGATTATTTTGGCGTTTTCTTTGAGAACTTCTCTCACGTCTTGGTCGTTGTTGGTTTCTTCTTCCAGAACAGGTTTTGTGTTTTGCCTCAGGATCTCTTTCTAATACGAAATGCTGGCAGCCAAATTGCAATATTCCAATATATACTCTTGTAAATAATCAATATCTCTATCTGGTGTTGCCAATTTATGGGAATGTTTAAGAGCCTTTTAATCGTAATTTCATTAATCCCCTACGATATAGTCATAACTCTCAATATCGTTATATCGTTCATTTAACTCTATATTAAATCCGTTTCTATAATCTTCAATGATTTGGTAATGTACCTCATCGACCATGGTCGTTTCTTCGACCACTACCGCTCTCTTTGCTTCTTCTTCGGGGATTCGTCACAATTTCTTGCAAAGACTTGACTCAATTCATCTGAAAGCGTCTCTACTTTCTTTCCAGTCATGATAGTTCCTTTCTTTAAAAGTAATTCTTTTCAATAATCGTTCTTAATAAATCTGGATATAAAATTTGGTTGTCCCTTTCTTCAATCATGGAAAAAAAGGAACAAAACGCATATATGGTAGGACAAACAAATGTTGAATTAGTTTCATCGTTTTTTCATCATAAGTTTATCTTCTTTTTAGAATGGAATCCTGTATATAGGATCTCTCCAAATAGTTTACCACGAAACCATATCCGCGTGGCTTTTTCTAGTAATTCTGGTTGTTGTTCTTAAATTTTGGAGTAGTTGTTTGAAATTTTTTTCTAAATGACTTTTATTTAGAAATGGATCGGATGTGGCGTACAGTCATACAAAATCGAACTTTGTGAGTTCCTTCTTTAAACAGTACTACTAGAGACCCGTATATAAGTAAATGCTACCGAAACTCCTGTTTTGTCATCACTTCTAATGAGAAGAGCAAGTTCTTTACAGATTGGGAATATGTTAGGGTACCACTTCTTCTTTCAAGGCACCAATCCCTTCAGTAGAAAGAACTTCACCTTCGTCTACATGAATCTCTTTTAAATCCTCTGCTATGATATTTTGTCCGAGTGGAATCCAAACAACTCCCTTCTGTCTTCAAATGAAGTTCGCCAATATAAACTGTACCAATCCACCAGTTAACAGTGTCTGGTTCACATTTCCTTCTTCAAAGAAATGATGCGTATGTGCCCGAGAATCACTTGAATTTCTGGATAAGTTTCGGCAGTAGATGATGCATTTTAATTCTAAATGAGACAACAAGATAATCTGATGACAAATGCTGCTGCAAGCGTCGGTACAAGACGCTTCAATGCATCCATTGGTTCTTCAATCAAACACCCATTTGGTCCGTAGCTTTCTGGATAAAACCGTCAACCGATAAATGCAATGCTGCAGTCATTACTGTTTTGAAGTGAACTTCTTTTGCAAAGGCCTTCTCAGTAGAAGCCATTTGACATTCGAAATGATGACTTTCGAACTTGCGACTTCTTCGCACGCCGCTTCTCTAATTCAAGCGGTCTTCACGCCGTCCTTCGTTGTTCAAAGTTCATAAAAATCGATTTGCTCTTCGTTCCTTACTCTTGCAACCAATCTTTTCGTCCTCTACTTCAACCAATGGATGGACACGGTCAATGGGGTCTCTAAGATGATTCAAATACCTTCTGCCCTTCTTTCTGACTGGGCTCTGCGCTCCTTCATAAAAGCGCGTTTGCGTCTTTATGGAATGAATGGAAGTTCAATTATATAGTTGATGTGAAGAATCGTTACTTCACTCCATGCTTCCACCTCATCTGGATGATTTTCAAATACCGATAACTTGTGTTAAAATCCATGGTGCAATCTCTAATTGAAGACTTCATTCCGCAGAGATACAGATCGTTTTTTTAACTCACATCGCATGATGCTCGATGAAGGTTGGAAATTTTTCTTCATTCCAATTGGTGAACATCACTCCGCATTACATATCCTGTTGTTGGTTCCGGATTTATCTAGTGATAATAATTCTACCGCGTTTATTTCCTGAAACTTCGCAATCGTCTTTAAATCTAATTCTCAGTGAGCCGCAATACACCAAGCGACTAAATGTCCTGTCTTATCGCCTATTAATACAGTGATAGTTTTGTAGACTTCTCAACAGAATTCCTTCCCTGCACCGCATGAATAGCGTCTAAAAGTGTGCTGTATCCACATCGCATGACCATGAATAGCATATGGAACTTTGGCTTGTTCGACCATTCGAACTGCATTTGTTTGATTACTTTCTTTTCACGTAAAATCACTCCCTTTTCCATTTTACCACAGACAATCTATTTTGAAATCTCCTTTCATCTTCTTTTTGTAACCTTTTTGAAAAAATAAAAGCTAAGAAAACTCTTAGGGATACTCTGTTCTAATCTAATAAACTAAGTCGACGAATGAAATCTGGCATTCGATTTCGTTCTCTTAGACCCCAACACGAGTTGCTCCTCGTTTCAAGCCCATCTCCTTTAATGACATGACACTTTTCCAAATCGCTTCTAGCACGTTTCTTGTGGAGCATGTCTTCTTTACAAAGTGCCCTGAACGTTTCACATCAATAGCCGGGAATACTCGTCTTTCAGCAAGTTCTCTTGAAAGATGAATTTCTAGTTTCCACGTTCCTTTGAACTCTTCATAAATCACATCATCCATACAGCTTCCTATGTTTCCACTAACGCTGTGGCAAGAATCGTTAACTTCCGCCCTCTTCAGCAATATTTCTGGTAAGAACCAAAAGAATTTCTTAGGACGATACCAAGGCAGCGAGGTCCAATCCACTCCACTCAATGTTCTTCCTGAAGGTGGAATCGGCGTATAGGCGCGGAGCAAGACGCGTGAGACTATCCATCAAGATAATCGTCACGTCGTCATCTTCTACAAGACGCTTGGCGCACGTTCGAAAGTGCTAATTCACTAATCTTAATGTGTGGTTTTCTGGAAGCTGGTCAAATCTCTTAAGACCTGCCACTTCCGCATCCACTGTCCGTTCGATATCGATTCTCTCTCTGGGTCGTTCATCGATGAGTAAAATAATCAATTCGGCTTCTGGATAATTTGTTGTAATTCCATTGGCGATTTCTTTAAGTAGCTTGTCTTCCTGCTTTTGGCAGACTACAATGACCCAGCGTTGCCCAAAAGCCAATCGGACAAATTAAATCAACATACCGGAAGCGATACGACCACGTGTGGTTTTCTAGCACTTTCATTGCTTTTCAGGATATAATGGTGTGGAGGGTCACTGGGAAAGATGGTCACGCTACTTCTGGCTACTTGGGATGCTTCCATTCTACGAGACCAACTTGCATCAACCCATTAAACTTCTCACCTTGACGTGGAGGACGATGCTGTCGCTCACCAGTCCCCATTTCAGAAAGGTCAGAAACGGCGAATTTGCGAAGAAGAAATATAAATATCTTCCTGACTGCTTGAATAGTTAATCGGTGCTTAGGGAATCCAGAGCCTTCTGCGCACCGGTTAATGTCTGAAAGACACCTTCCACTGAAAAAAATCAGTAGCCTTCTTGGTACGAAGAATCGCAAGCATAATTCCTTTTATTCATTTGACCGTAATAAAGAGATTTTATAATGTTTGTAAAACCGTACATCTCTTTTAAGTTTTCTTGTAACTTTGTGGCGTTACAGTTTCCTTGTTCTGGCATAGTTTTCCTTCTTACTCTTCAATCATCGTATCGGCTGCCTAATGCTTGTAGTTTTTCAACGATATTTGAATAACCATAGGATATGTCCGATATTTGAAATCTTCGTTGTTCCTTCAACTGATAATCCAGCACCGGTCAGCTCCTGCACGTGGGTCGCTAGCTGCTACTTCGGCACCGACTAATGGTGTTGGGCCTTCAAATGTAATGATATCTTCGATGACTTTTCCACGAGCTCCCATGCGGTTTAATTCTGGTACGTGACCGACACGTTTTGGATAAATTGTATCGACAACCATTGCCGTTCCTGTCGCTTTACTAAAGAGCGGTGTGATGGTTTGTTACCAGTCTGTCATAAAAAGCCTGGATAAGGCATTGTTTTGATATTGACGGCTTTTAATTCATCTGTTGGGAATACATAAATATCGTCTTCGCCAACTTCCATCTTTACGCCCATTTCGTTCATCTTCGCAATGAGACTTTCTAAGTGTTCGAAGATTACGTTTTTCACACGGACACCCTCACCAACTGCTGCTGCAATTGATAAATATGTTCCTGCTTCAATACGGTCTGGAATAATGGTATACGTGTACATCATATGGCTTTCCACACCTTCCTGAATGGTCTTGTTCAGCACCTTTAATATTGGCACCCATTTATTTAATAAGTTTAACATCGATAATTTCGGGCTCGCGCTGCATTTTCAATAATGGTCTTCCTTTTGCGAACAGATGCTAGTAATACGATAATTGTCACTACTGAACTTCAACGTCCATATAAATTTTCGTGCCCACTAACCCGCTTCTTCGCCGGTAGATAAGTAGATACTTCCCATCGCGGTCTCTCACATCAGCACCAAGCGCTTTGGAAACGCTTTTAAATGTTGGTCAATTGGACGAGGGCCTAAAGTAGCCACCGGAAGTCAACAACCCTTCCCAATTTAAGGTTGCTCCCATAAAATAATAGAAGCACATGCTTTTGGTTTTCAACACAGCATCGGGATTGATTTCATTTCTCTTGGGTCGATGGTTAACGTTCCATCAACGAATTCTGTTTTTACGTTAAAATCATTCAAAATTTCAATTAAGGCATCTACGTCCTGAATCTCAGGGACCTCTAATACAACGCTGGTTCATTGCGATAATAGCAGCCGGAATTCAAAACTACTGTACTGTTTTTAGCTCCACTAATGGTAACTTCCCCTTTAAGTGGTTTTACCGCCGTTAATGACTAATTTTTTCATACTCAAATTCCTTTCATAAATGTTCTCAATTATTATACATGTTCACAGGTAGAATCCCGCTATCTTTTAATCGTTTGCATCTATTGTTAACCTTTAAGGAATTCAATAGTTGACAATCGTTTCCGTCTGATACACACTTGAACATGGTACTGACGAAGGATGAGCACTAAACAGGACGTTTTACGTCTATTATATAGTACCGTGGACAAACCTCTTTCGGGACAAGATATCGCAGAACAACTGAACCTTTCTCCGTACTGCTGTGTGACCATCCAGCAATTAAAAGATGGTTACGAAATCGCTTCAGCACAAAGGTTGGTTATAAAATTATCTGAACAAGGCGGTTTATTGTTAACCGCCAGAGGCATTCGCACTCATTTGGGAGGCTCTTCAAGATTGGGATATTCCAAGTTTTTGAAACAGCTACGTCAACGCATTGATTTAGCTAAAACTTGCGGCGCATCAGGCTCCAAGAGTCACTTATCTTTATTGCAGAAGAGCAAACGGCAGGTCGTGGACGACTAGGAAGAACAGTCCTCTCTCCACCAAAATCTGGACTTTATATGAGTATCTGCATTTTCCCAGAAGGTGACTTGGACAGCATTTCGCTGATCACTTGTGCTACGGCCGTTGCCGCAACACGAGCGGTGGAATCCTTTATCCATGAGTGGGGATTAAATGGGTGGAACGACCTCTATTTTCACGATAAAAAGATTGCAGTATCTTAACGAAGCCGTGACGAATATTGAAGCTCAGAAGGTCCGATGCACTGATTTCGGAATGGGGAATTAACACATATCGATGATGCTATTATTCAGGGATTTAAATCCATTATCCAGTTCCCTCTTTTCTCACAAGAGATTCCAGATGGTTTCAGCCGCAATAGATTCGTCCGCTCGTTGCTTAAAGAATAGATCAATGTTATGAAGATATCAACGCTGGCGAAGCAGATTTCATGGAAGAATACAAAGACCATTCCGCTGTCATTGTCGGCAAGAAAATCAGTATCGTGTGATATGGCCATATCCTGCCACTGCAAAAAGCGTGGACAATGGACATCTTATCGTCCAAACCGATGACGGTGCCATCCATTCGATATCTTATGGCGAAGTAAGCATTCGTCCAGAAAACTAAAGATTAGGAGTTAAACTCATGAAAAAAATATCGATTAAAACAATTGTGCTCGCAGCACTTCTAGGAACACTCTACTGGCCATATCTAGCTACTTAAAAATTCCGATTGGTCCAGTACGCCATTTCTCAGCACAAACAGCCTGGTGATTTTGGCATCATTGTGTGCCACCAGTTGGCGCTTTTGCCATCAATTTGTTCACTTCCTGACTACTTTTCTTATTAGGAGGAGGAACTGCATTATTTATTTCTCCATCATTTTGGTTTTGTTATTTGGTTTATGGTTTGCAGCTCCTGTGATTTCATTATCCGGAAACAGTATCAACAATATCTTCGGATGGGTGATTGCCGCTCTTGTCGGTGAAGTCATTTTCTACGTCATCGGAATTCCGTTTATGACCTTTATTGATAATAGGATTACAAGGAAGAACTTAGATCTTCCAACAAATTCTTGGCTTCGGTTTATAATAGAACATTCTTCCTGACTTAGGAAAATTGGTCGTTTGTATTATTCCTTGCAGATCGTATTAAAGCTAAAAGACTTTTTTAAAAAAGCATAAAAAATAAGCTGGACATAATGCCTAGCTTATTTTAATAATCAGGATTAACCCCAATTTAACTCTAGTACGTTTCCTGAGAATGCAAAACCGATTCCGACAACTAATAGAAAGGTGATACAACGTAATGGTCATTTTTACGCTAATAGTAGTAAGTCCTAAGTAATTCCTAATGGAGATTAATTTTGGTAATACCATCTAAGATTATGAGATATGGTGGTTTCACCGTTTGCAATTTGAATTCTAATTGGTACCACCGTAAGGCTAGTTAAAGCTAACAGCGGGCTCTCAAGAAGTTGAAACCTTTGAGAAGAGTGAATTGCGGCATTTTGCGGTAAAGATACCGATTGCGTCCAGTTCTAAGTTATAAAGACCAGTGCATTAACCAGTAACGAATTACAAGTGGAAGATATTAAATACCGCTTTAAGAATAGTAATGGTCCAGCGATGCTTCCTTTTAATGCAAAGTCTGAAGAAATACCGGCTACAGAATTGGAACTAATGTGAACCAGAATAAAGCGTCGATACCACCGTGGTCCCATTACGTAACACGTACCACACTGCAGTTGTTGGGATATCTGCTTTGTTTTGTTCAAGAGATAATACAATCCCCGCATCACAGATATTACTAAGAATGGGTGAGTATTAAAGAACTCTAAGTTATGTGACATTGATGCAGCTAAGTCATCTTTGTCTGTATGGATTTTTCTAACCCTGGTAAATACCGTATAACCAATACTTTCTTGCATACGTTCATGATTTGAAAGAAGATTGTAAGAAAATTGAACACCATGCATTTTGTTGCATTTGCTTTATCTATAAGCGTGGAGCAGGCGTTTGGTTTCTCAGAATCCTAGATATTGTAATACCATCTTCTTCACCTCCATCGTTCACAATGCTAACTTTCCAGCTGTTTTGAATTTGTTTAGTTTGGAAATCCCAGTATGCATTACCAAAACCAACAAAACGCTAATAATACTAATGCAGATGTACTAACTTGCTTGCAGAAACAGTATTTTGTAAAGCAAAACCTAAAGAAGTAGAAAACCCCATAGTTCTTTAGAAACCATTACTTTTGCAATGAATTACCAAGTAGCAAGCACGCATCATTCACCGACAGCACCCTAAACACCCATGAACCACTTGGGAATTGAGTCAGTTAAAAGTATACAATAGTTTTGTCCACCGATAAAGATATAATAACTACAAGACCAAGATAACAATATTTGCTAAGTAGTTCAAGCGAGCAATCCTTGCGGACATCGATGGTACATACTATCAACCACAGCCATCGTGGTGACATTAAAGCAAAGATTCCGTGACGTGACCGACCGCTGGTGGAACAGCAGCACCACTACTGCAGCAGCTGGTTCTAATTTAAGGCATTAATATGCTGTCGCCATAATTCGCGATTTTCACGGATTGTTGGGTTGCCCCCATTTCCGGCATGTTACCGATTGTCATTAATTGGTAAGTACCCAACAACTAACCCTGTTTGTTAAAAGTACTTAAAATAATCCGATGGCGGACCCGGCCACGATAGGTTGGTATGAAGTTCTAAAAGCAGATTGGTCAATCGCAGCAACAAAAGTTACAAGGAACCACTAGTAGGTTTTGAATAAAACTTTTGCTTGCATATTCATTGACCTTTATATAGCAAAAGTGTTGGAATAATTTCGAAACGTCTTTTTCCTTCAGTTGGTACTTTCATAGTTTTCAGGGTTTGACACCTAACTCCTGCGATGCTGATGCACATCTACATCATCAACCACCAACAACACCCGCTGCGGCGTTTTCAGCCACGCCATGCATGTTCCCCAATCGTAACCTTCTTGATTGGCACTCACTCCTCTACTAATTTCACCATAAGTTTCTGATGACGAAAATCAACTGACGATCTGCTGCCCCACCAAGTGACTATCGTTTTCAATAGTGAAATAACGGTTTGTTACCTCGTTGAACAGCCATATCCATTAACCATATGACGTCGGATGCACCAGCCTACTTTGTCATTTGCAACAAAACGGTAGGTTGGCCCCTAAGTAAAGAGGACCATTGAGTTTGCAACGGCCGTGATCAATACGATTGTCGAATTCGTGTTAATAAAAATATTTACTAAGCTCTCCTTTCATAAAAGCTAAATTCGTATACATAATTCTGTAGAAGAGTTTTGGAAGCGTTTTACAAAACTTTTTGTAATAAATGCTTCACTTTTGTGTTTTACGGCATGTGTTTCAAGTTTATAAAACATTATATATAAAAGACTTTCTAACCATTTTTAATGTCAGATAACTCGCACTAATCTCTGTAGAAATATGTTTAAAATTCTTCACAATTAACAAAAGCCCTCCTCCGGTTTCTTCCATAGAAGCTTAGAATCTAAGCTTCGGCTTTCCTTATTTTGATTTTCGATAATAGAACTAGTTCCACTAATAAGTGCAGCTGACACCAAACGCAATGATGATAGATTGATCGTTTCACCGAAACAAAACCGGCGATAGTCGAACTCCTGCTAAACTAACGATGTTTTGTAGAGTGATTCTTTCTACTCCGTTTGCTGCGAACGTTTCCAACTCTCGCTCTTGGACTCCCTTTGCACCACATACTTTGGCAAAATACTTTTCAGGGTAAACAGCATGGCGCGTAGGGACTTAACTCCCTACAAATACGCAGCAACACATCTCCTGGAAAAAGGAAACTATAAAAATGACTCCCAAAGCAAATACAATAACAAAAAAATGTCTAAAGACAGTAACTGGTCATCTTTTGGAATATGATAAAACCGTCTTTAGAATGGCCAGATAGAAATAATCTGCAAATCATTCTGTAGCAAAACTCTCAAATCCGATTTGAGTCACCGCTTATAAGACTTCAGAAATTGCAAACGAGATACCGTAATCGACACTTTTTTTGCAATCTCAACATCCACACTATTCGTCAACTTTCTTTACAGTCCACTTCGACTTCATTCACTTTGGACAACACGTTTTCCAACAGCAACTCTGCATGTAACTTCTCAAATACTGTTGCTGACGCTTCATATTTTTCTTGAGAAGTCATAATAGATTCCTAAAATCACAACAACGAATACGATAAACGTTGAGACTTTAAATATGTGCATCCATTAAATCCATCTCGTCGTCAAATTCATCCGATATCATTATTTTGAATCGTTGGTAAAAAGCTTACTTGGTGAATCACCTCTTTGCCCATTATGGCTTTGTGTTACCACGTCTTGCGCGAAGCAAATTCGTAACAATGCAGGTACAATCAGCATTAGGTAAGTTTGTTCAACAACAACTTCCCACATTTCCTAAAATCAAAAGCAGAGCTAACACTTGTGACCTTAAATGGACTTCCTCCTAAAGGGTCCTGTGCAACGATGCTTCTGTTTCTTCTTGCAGATTCAACATTACATTTCTTAAATTATTTTCAAAGACATCGTGGTTAAGCACCTAAAAAATGGTACCACACGATATGCCGCTTGTTTCCAACGTCGTCTCAACGCTTGTCCCACTCCAACAACAAATTGTCCATGCCCAGTAAGAATTATTTCGTAAACAGAACATACAATGCCTTATCTTAATACTAGGACAGGTTTCATTTAAAAATATGACACAAAGTGTGCGTTTCATAAATCTCCGTGAAAATAAAACATTAGACATTGACGTTTGTCACTGGGGGTGACAATACTCACGTTTAAAACTATACAATATTTTTGTTTGCAGGTGGAACAATTCTTTGGCCAAAGCAATTGTTTCTTCTAACGATTGGCATGAATGGGTTTACCCTGAATTTTGACATCGTTAACGCATTAGATGAATATTCGAAGTCCAGAAGTCTTTTTCTTCAATTCCCTGTTCAGTTAATTTCTTGGGAGCCACCTATGTTTCAGAAAAGAGTTTCGATTTCTTTGATTGCATAATACTGCACATTCTTCATCAGATTTTCTTCAGTTTGTAAACTAGCTTTTGCAGCATGCGGAATGCAGCTGGAACGTTTTGCATTTCGCGTTCGATTACTATTAATAACTGCTTTTTGGCGGTTTTGCAGCGACACCTGGTGGTGAGCGGTGAACATATCCCTGGTCCAGCGTTGTGGAATATTTCGCCTGAAAGTTGCATTCACCATACCTTCGAGCTTCGATGTGGTAGCCATCTTTCGCGCACGTGGTGATATTCTTTAATTGATTCGGTGCGCAATTAATGGAAGAAAAATTTTGTGCGCCTTAAGCTGCTGGGGTTGCTAAAGCTTCAACCCGCGTGGTTAAAGCATCCGCCTGTTGCTGCTGCCGCAGTTAACATCGCTGGTTTGGTACCATTAATTCCCGGGGTCGTTACGAAGTTAAAACTAGGCTGACATCAACCATTTCTACATTTTAGCTTTCAACAACAATCTGTAATTGCATGGTTGATTTTGTTCAGCTGAGAGTACCTCCCCAGTTAATGTTGATAGCAACAACTGGTAAACCTTTTAACAGATTTGTATGAAATACTTCGTGAATGCTTTGGTTTACCACCGTTTGTACGATTACTGAAATACAGCTTGCAGTCTTGGGGTGATGCCACTAAACTGATAAGCTGATGCATTGTTTCACCCCAATACCTTAACCCATGGATAACGTTTTTTTACTAAGTTGGGTTTGGTTCTACATCAGAGTAATAACGAAGTCTACTACTTCTTTTAAAGGTTCTGTTACTTTGGAAAGTTGATGGAACATCACGTTACTAAAGGGCTTTATGATATCCTAGATGTTTACGTGAGTCCAATTCTTTAACGACTCACTCTTCCGATTAAGTTTAATTAGCTGGTACATAAAATATTGACCTTAATTTTCTCTCCTAACTATTAGTTTATAAAACACATAAGATGATGTTTCCGTACAAGGCACTTTCTCCTGTTTGGATACTAGATAAGCGTCTTTAACACATTCGTAAAACTCAAATCGTTCGAACTCTTTAATCGCGCTGCTCTGGGTGACTTTCTTCTAAGGAACGTTTATATTCGTCCCCAATGCGAACTGTTGAATCTCCCGGAACGACTTGCATTAATCCTGCCTTGATATGAACTGTAATATCTAAGGGTAACCTTGGTCCTTCATCACTGGGGCACATGTCCCGTCCATACGAATCACTCGTTGGCCGATACGATGAGCTAAGGAAGTTTCCTGAGTACCAATTCATCTCATCCATCTCATTAAATATTCCACAGTTCTGGGCTTAAAAATTTTTCAGGAATTTGTTTAACATTACTGAATTCCTCTCTTCCATGCTATTAGTTTCAAACTGAATTTCTTCTAAATTCTCGTCTTTGACTTTTCACAACGCGTTACAGGTTCATGACCTTGATAATGTCTTGTTAACTTCTTGCGACTTAAATCCTCAAGCGTTGCTGAGTAGCGACAAGATATTTCAAGTGCACTCCTTCTACAAGCCCTGTAATAACTTCTTACGTCCTATAGTGCAGCATTAACTGGCCAAAACATTTGTTTTGAATCTCACCGAACCATTTGAACGATTTATTAATTTCAATTGTTTTCTAATTGATGTTTAGTAGGTTAGTGGCTTTCTAGAACAACACGGTGACCTTTCGTTTGCAGACTTTATCCCTTTCACTTACACCATTCTTTAATTTTTGTTTCCATTTCTCAGGAGGAAGCAACTGGGTCATTTGGATGAATCCAGGTTGATTGTCAGGCCCTTCTTCGGCTAATGTGACCATTTCGCCAAAGCCAACTTCTAACTTCCCCTTGCAACGGCATAGTCGCATTTGTAATTCTTAGACAAATCCATACCTGTGTGTTTTGGCGGGGCAATGTTGCCATCCACAAAACATCCTTCATTAATTTAGTCACCAAGAACCGTCTTCATCCGTTACCAACAGTTTAAGTCAGTTCATTCCGACAAGCGACCATGTACCGCGATAAAGGAGCAATTACCTTTTTCGTGTTCATATGGAATCGCAAAATTACTGCAGCAGCTGTCATGTCAGCCCGCACGTCACGTCAAATGGATACTTTAACTCTTGGTGATTAAGTGGTGATAATTGTCTTAACTTACTGCACCATTCTTCGTTGGCGTTGTGAAGACCGGCAGATATTGGCGTTCGACACTTCTTCCAGAAGTCTTGTGCAAAATATCCGTAATCACTTGTGCTTTGATATTTTGTGTTTGAGGTACACCTGAAAGTAAATGGTTAGTTCGATCAGGATAAACAATACGCGTTGAACGATATTTCTTAATTGTGGTTTTCTTGCCGTCTGAATAGATTTGTAAAAGACCGTAATGTGGTTGCAGTTTGCACTGTTTTTTGGAAATAATTGCTACTTCGAGATAACGTTGCTCAAATGGCTCTCATGTCAAACCCATTCGATCTCTGCCGTGGTTGATGAAACCGTCTGTATTTGGTCTGGGCCAGATCACTCCCATCAACAGGGTTGAGACGAATCGGAATCAGAATCTTTTGGAAGCGCTGCAGTTGCCGCTTGTTCTCCGATGGTGCAACAAATTCAATACAAACCATCATTAAAAGTTACCGGTTCGTTTTTGAACGGTGAACCTCTGATAGTGGAGGGTGCCCGTCTGGAAATATGCCATAACACGTCTGAACTTGCACGCCTGAAATCGGCTGGCTGTGATTTGATAAACTCAATAACACCTCCATTACCGTCCTGTTTTTATTCAGCCATAGTAAAGCTTTTGATTTCGCTATCGATGTTCTTAGCGTCATACCTTTGGGGACAGTATCTACGTCTTTAACTGTTTCTGCCTTTGGCTGCAGCGATTGCTAATTTAACATTTGATATTAACAATTGGGGCTGGGTCTTGGGTTACCAGATAAACAGTTGCTTTGGATAGCATCTTGTTTAGCATTGCACCTGAGTCAAAATAACAGCTAAAATCTGTCTGCTTGATTTGGATTCTTTGAAACACCCGTTTACGTTGATGGTTGCTTTAACTGAATTCGTTGGGCATAGATTTTGCGATAGTCTCTTGCCAATTTAAAGCTTCGGTTTGCACGGCATCTCGCAGACGGTTTCGAACTTCAATAACAACACAGCGTCAGCTTCCAGCTACATCGTTTTAATTTGTCATGTCGATTACAGCGGTTTAATGCGCTTTTTGTTTAATAATTCAACCATTTTATCAATGAAACCTTTTGTTCTTTGGTGATTGATGAGTTAACTTCGAGAAACAACCCCGATACGAACTTTCTTGTGTAAACTTTGCTTTCAAGTAATTTGAATAAGTGTTCAACAGCGTTACCACCAGCAGCATGGTTGTCTGTTGATGCAGTAGCTTTGATAGCTCCTTCTGGTGCTCCTGGAACCCCTTAGTCAAATCCGATAATAGGAATGTTTTTAGATTGTGCTTGTTTAATCGCATCTAATTCTGCTTCAGTATCTAATGCAGCTAAAACGATTACTGGATTTTGTTGATCGCATTGGTGTTCAATTGTTCTGCGATTGCTATTTCATTGATTAAATTAATTTTTGCTTTCTAATTCTTGGAGACTGCTTTTTCAGCCCCTTTGTTTACTAGCTTTCAGAAGTCATGTTGTTGGAACCCTTTGGTCCTTTACTTTGAAGTCTCCGCTGGCTTGAGCTTTATTATTTCCACCGTCAGCATTTGATTTATTTGAAGTACATCCTGCTAATAAAGCAGAAGCACAAGCTAGAGTTGCAATAGCATATTTGAACGATTTTTTCATGATTTATTCTCCTTTATATGTCCTTTTTGACCCTTTCTTTGAAGGTGTCTTCCCAACTCATTGTGTCAATATCAAACTATTTTTTCTTATTCATGCGGATTAAGATATCAGAGTAAACGGCAACGATTACAACGAAACCTGTGATGAATAATTGATAGTGTGGTTGTAAGTCGATGTATGATGCCAAGCCAATCTTCAAGACGAACTGATGACACGATGATTGTACCAACAACTGAACCAACCCCACCAACAAGTGATACCACCGACAACTACTCCGGCGATGGCATCCAAGTTCCATACCGTTCCTGTACCAGGAAGTTGTTGAATATGTTGCAGCAGCAAGATACCGGCTAAACCTGCTGAAAGTCACTGATGACATAAGCTACATGCCTTCCCATTTGATAACGTTTACACCTGAAAGTCTAGTAGCTTCTTTATTTGAACCGATGGCAAAGATGTAACGACCAATTTTTGTTTTATTTAAAACAATGGCTGCAATAATCGCTACGACAATCGAGACGATCGACGGTCGGAAAAAGTATCTTGCGTTCTGAATAAGTCTTTGTTCAGCCTTCCTGATTCCACGTAATGGGAACGTTACACTTTGTACGTTTGATACGATTGAGGCTTAAACCACATTGAAATCATCATTATTTCAAGTGTTTGCGATGAATAATTGGCAATCAATTTCGCAATTAAAATTCCGTTGAATAATCCAAATACACCCCCAATCACTAATATTGCCAACAATGCTAGCCGCAATGGCCAACCCATTTTGTATGGAGTACTCACCAACGATGACAGAACACATCATTACTGTGTACCGATTGATGAGTCAATACCACCGGTGACTAATAACGAATGTTACCCCAATTGCTAAAGAGCAGCGCAATATTAAGATGCGTCTAATGCTTACCGCTGTCAAACGAACGGAACGATTCAATGAGACTGCAAAAGAATATGTGAAAATCACGATCGACGCGATTAATGCGGTAATTTTGTAATCAACAGTTGTACCAGTTTCGTCCATAGGGACTTTTTCTCTTCCATATCAATACCTCTCATGTCTTCGATTATCGATCGAATTTAACAAAGCGAGGATACGTTTCTTGAAGTTGCTTGACTGATATCAAGTTCCCCTGTTTACGTCCTTCACACATGACAACAATACGATCGCTCATATGCGTTTGCGTAGCTCTGAAGAAATCATGATAGTTGTTTCAGCAGACTACTAGTTCATTCGTGTAAGGTAGATTTCACTTTTCGCACCAACGTCAATTCCTGAGTTGGTTCGTCAAAAATAGAATATCGCTATTTTGTTCTAGCCATTTCATAATAACAACTTTTTATTTGGTTACCACCTGATAAGTTACGAACTGGATTGTTTCACGATGATGGTGTTTTCGTTTCTTAATTGTTTAGCAATTCATCACTGACTTTGATAATTTCACCGTCATCGATGAAACCACCCTTAATGTGTGCATCAGGTTTGTCATTACTGTGTTATTAACGTGGTCGCCTTAGACACATCCATAACGTTTTACGGTCTTCTGAAAGATAACCAATACCTTCTCTAATAGCATCTTGAGGATTTTTAATCGCCTCTTTACCAGTAATTTTAATTGTTCCGCTGTCTTTCTTATCCGCTCGAATGGTAAACGACTGCTTCTGTTCGGCCCGCTCCATTAATCAGAAACCTAAAGATTTCACCTTTATGAAGCACAAAACTAACATCTTTTACGTGGCTTCCTGGTTTAAATTCCACTTCTAATACAACAGGTGCTCCTTCTGGTACTGCAGAAACCGCTTTCGGATCTTCGTACATAGTACGACCAACCATCATTGCGATGATCTCGTCCTTTGTAGTTTCTTTTGTATTTACAGTTCCAACATATTCCCCGTCCCTCATAACCGTTACACACGGTCCGTAATACGGGCAATTTCGTCCTTGATGAGAAATATAGATAATTCCACACCTTTAACACGTAAGTCATCAATAATTGCCGAATAATTCATTAATTTCTGATTCTATTAACACTTGCTGTTGGTTCGTCCGAAAATAACAATAATCTTAACATCCATTGATTAATGCTTTTTGACATTTCAAGCATTGTTGTTTTACCAACCAAGTTTCCACTTTTTCTTGTGGATTAATATCCAGTTTCAACAATTTGAATAATTCTTTTGCCTTTTTATTTCCGGCATTATCGTTGATGAAGAGACCTTGATTAATTTCTTCACGACCGATGAAGATTTTTTGAGCCACTGTTAAGTGGTTCATCATATTCGCTTCTTAATTGCTGATTACGATCCCATCCATAGCCTCTTTTTGGCTTCAGAACTCATTACTTGTTTTCCGTTATAGATCGTTCCTTCATTCGCGCCGTAAATACCTGTCAATACACTTTTCATCAAAGTGGATTTACCAGCCCCGTTTCACCCATTGGCGCGTGTGTGCTTCACCTGTTCTTAGGTCAGTCTACACCTTTTGAGAACTTTTACAGGTCCAAACGATTTCACAATTCCCTTCATTTTCAAGAATAACTGGATTCTCATGCGTTTCACCTACCTGTTCCAGTTTTGGCAATACGCTCTTTTAGCGTTTCTAATAACATTCTTGTTGATTTAATGATGTACAACTTCTAGCAACAGGTGGCTGTTCATACAAAATGATCTTGCGCATGAACGGAAAGAAGTGTTGGACGGCACCCTCTCTTATTTCTTGCTAGATCATTTCTGTTTTGGACATTATGCGCCTTTTAGCTCCTTTAACTCTCGCTTCCATCAAGGAGGGCCTCTTGCAGATGGCTATCCTGCAAGGCCTCTTAGCGGATTGCATTGCTAAAGTTTGTTACTGCTGCTACTTTGACAATGAGTTGCATCAATCGTTGCGTATCTGCTTTTTGTTTCGCTGTTGAGCAACCTATTAATTCAATCGACTTGTTTTTAAGAACTTCTTCTCGCGCATGTTTTCAAAGTCATCGTCTGAAGTACAGCAACGGAACATGAAGTGAAGCTTTGCTTTTCTTCTAAATAAACTAGTTGAGGTCCTAATAAGACATCGTATTTTTAGGTATCAATCCAGTAATCCCTACTGAGTAGAATGGGTAATCTAATTTATCACGATGAAGTACTTCTTGAATACGTTCAACGAGCATGCATTTGTTAATCCACGACACAGGCTAAAATAATTGTTTTTGTCATTTTTGGTCTCTCCTTTCTCTACTTATGGATGGGTCCTATGGTTGGCATACGGTAGTCAAGCGATTCTAAAATACTTCTGTTCGAGCCAATGACCAGTTCTTAGGTCTGATATCTTCTTACTGCAACGTTATGCATATTTACAGGAATACGTAACATTGGAAGCAAGGTGATAAGGTCAGCTCGATATGTCCATAAGTATTAACTGCGTGGTTTTTGATTTCAGCCGATTACAATATACTGACTTGAATGCGCCTTCTGTTAAGCGGAACCAAACCAAGTTGTTGTCCAACCTGGATACATGGGTGCTCAATGTATGAATTGTACATCTTCAGGTAATTCAAGTGTGTATCCTTCAGCAATTTGTAATACTGGTCCAACGCCTTTCAATAAGTTCAAGCGAACCATTGTCGCAGGCATATTTCCTTTAGATAAGAAGCGAGTTGAGTAACCGCCGCCACGGAAGTATTCGGTTGGCTGCTGGGAAGTCGGTATTTGCGTTACTTGCATCTACTTCTTTGTTCTAATTCCCAGAATGGTTTAATCACTGGTTTCGTTTCTTGTAGTTTGACCAGTACTGTCTAATGTACAAGAACCAGGAGTTAATTGGTGTAAGAATCCATTTTCAGCATGACCTTCAAGTTTATGTCCTGTTACACGTTCAACAGCTTCTGGACTCCAGTAAGTACGAACATCCGCAAAGATTTGTGGAGTGTTTGTTAATAAGTAGTTGAATAGCATTGATACACCGTTTAACGCATCATTTTCAGTTGCGAAGATGTATGGTCTGCGAATTCCGTTCCAGTCAAATTTGATTGTTAGGAATGTTTCCATGAAGTCTCCGTTAGGAAGTGGTCTGTCATTGACGTTGACCTTGGAATCACCAACAAGAGGTAGTGACTAACTGCTTCTTCGAGGAGCCTGGTTCATGTCTTGGGTTGCTAATCATTAAGTCACGTCAATTAAGAACATCTTAATCACGAATTCCCATTGTTTATCTTTTTCTTCACGGCTTAAAACAAGGTCTTCACGGTTGTGATCGAATCCTTCTTTAACGTTTTCTTTCACCCATTTAAGCGCACGTTCGAATTCTTCGTGATCGTAAATACCACGATCGATACGGCGAGTGAATTCAGTCATATCTACTGATTCATTACGCATTCCTAAGTATTCTTGGAAGAAGTTGGGATCGCATGATAGAACCACTGATACCCATTGATGCCACCATTGATGAAATGGCTGCATTCTATTAAACCTTGGCAAGAGCTGTCTCTTGCGCGTATGGGATTTTTGCGTCTTCAGGAATTTCTGTATCTGTTTTTTGTTGTGTCTTTCGTAAATTCTGAATGGAATTCCTTTTTAGTGTGAGAAGCAGAATGTGATAAGTAAACAGCCCTAGTCTTTTCAGTTCTGTTGAATCCCAAATAGCATGTGGGTTATCAGGGACATATCCATTGTTTCACTACCATAGCACCAAGATGGTGTTACAGTGATTGTTTATACGTTTGATTTCTTGAACAATTCGTGAGTGCTGTAGCTTCTGGTACACGACCAATTGTTGATGGTGAGAATCGCACATTCAACTGGTTGTCCATCAGGGTTTTTCAATGTAGAACGGTTAAAGAAGCTCACACTCTTCGCCATATTCATTGTTTGAACTTCTAACGATTCGCGAACTCGCTTTGGCGACGACTGTCAATAGTTGGAGGAATCATTACGTGGATGTTGAATCATTTTATTCTTCTATTTTTCTACACTTCTGAACAGTTCCGTTTGGATTGTGTATTTTCTTGTATCCTGGGTGGCGTCCTGTTACTTTGTAGTTTCATGTTTAACATTTGTTCTAATTTTCTCTTTAGATTTCTTTTTTCTTCAATGCCTTTTGTTAGTAATAATATTCTTCCGTGGAATGTTGATTTGTCCACGAGTTCTAATGTTTCATTCTGTAGTTGCTGTAATCACATCACTACCCACTGTTAATGCACTGTGGTTTCAAGTAACATCACGTCGTGTTATGTGAGTATGGTGTATCGCATGGAGACTTCCATTGTTGAAGGAATTTGAATGGTGTGGTGGAATTGAACCGATAACAATCACTTTCAGTTAGTGAATAAGTGTCTAATGGAATGTGTTTCTAATGTGAGATCCAGTTGCAATTGGTGGATGAGCCTGTGAACATTTCCAACTCTCACATCGTCTCGTTGTCACTTGCTTGGCAGCAGATAGCGTTTTGCATTTTCGCTTGCAGGACGGAAAACCTTCGTGGCTTCAATCACTTCTCCTTTCATATTTAATTTAACGAGGTTTTTCCGGGTGATAAACGCTTACTGCAGTACCTATTGGTGTTGCGGTGAGTGGTGTCCTCATCAATGCGAACTGGAAACGTTTCCGTCATTAGCAACAGCCATCCCTAGTTGCCACATTTTACGGCACACGTCGCGTGTTCGCGTACTGCGATGTTCATCAAAAGTCGCCATGGTATCATCCTTTCTGAGTTTCTATCTTGGCAATTAAAAGCGGATACAATATGTGGGCTTCTGTTGAGACATCCTTCGATTTGTGCTTTCGCAATTTGTTCATAAATGTTCAAAATCAGTTCCAGCTGGGGGTTTTATTGCTGGTATAGCTTCAGGCACGAATGTCTCGTATTATGGACATTCTCATGACAGAAAAATCATCTACCTTCCAGTTGGAAGCATTGATGTACTGGCATCCACCTCTACACTGAGGCGTGACCTGGTTAAACCAGAAAAAGAGAAGGATTATACGATGTCGTGCGGTTCGACTTGTTACTACAAACAGTATTGAATACGCTTACGATAGCAGAAGCGTGAAAGAACTCCAGGACAAACAACAGTGCCAGAAACGGCCTCGCTTTCTTGACAGATAACCAATCGATTTTATCGATGGTTCATCTACTGACCGCTCCTCACCTCGCTTGGGAACTCTTCAAAATTTACGTGTCATTACAAATGGGATTGGTGCACGTGGGTTGAGCTGCAATTATGATATCACCTTGTTCTTTTGCAGGAGGACTATATCAGTGTGGAACAAAGCTCGGCTTTGGGAGTTTTGCGACGAGGTTTTATCAATAGCACTCCATGCAGATGCTGTTTTATGTGACTGCCGTGGTCTCGACCGCTTTTGCTGCTTACGCCAATCATAGCGAGGCTCTCTTTCAAACAACAGATGATTGCGGATTCCGATGCGGCTATCCACTGCTTTGCAGACCACTCGAGAATTCAATGCGAGTCATTACTTTTAAACTATCGAGTGCTACGCGATTGATTATACTCGTGACGTCAATCAGCTCCTGTCAGAATCATTCCGCGATACGGTGGGCGCTCCAATGCAGAAATTCTTTGAGTAAAAATATCGAGACAAAGAGAAAGCGCGAGGATTATTTAGACATTTTAGAACTAGCTTTATGTGTGAGTGAGTCCTATCGTTTTATCTTTCTGTTCCTATTAAATGATAGAGCATGCTGCCAGTTTGCTTGGCGCGTGTTATTACTATGATTATGCTTTTAAATTCTGCTGTTAAAGCTTTCTGGTGAGATCATTCGACTATGCAGCAGTAAGCAATCGCTTGTTTCAATGGTTCATCTGTTGACATCACAACCTGCATGTGCTGCGATGCTGGCAGACTAGTACTTCCCGCCTTTACAGATAAAGTGTCTAACCACACTTTAGCGTGTTGAGGGTTTTCTTCGAGTTTGGTTCCGCAGTGCACCAGTCACCGGTGTCAAAGACCAGCTGAATGCGTATATGGATATAATCCCATGTATTAGTGCGGTTGACGCATCCATGTTAACTAACTTAATACGTA